>Ga0180849_110_pt1 | contig 2519 bp, 4 predicted proteins | sample Deesub1362B_J571_FD_124167 | JGI IMG/M metagenome (GOLD analysis project Ga0180849, IMG submission 124167) | Candidatus Bathyarchaeota archaeon JdFR-06 | reverse complement strand
AAGATTCTATGTGTCTCACATCTCTAAGAGGTAAGTTTAATCGTTTAGAAATTTCTTCACAATCCATACCTTTTTCTAGTGCATAAAGTATTAAGTCGACATTTTTATAGGACATTCCTATATCTCTTTCACTGTTGTCTATACCAGGTATTAGGTCAGGAGATGGAGGTTTGTTAATTATAGAAGAGGGCACGTTAAGGTATATTGCTAATTGTTTAACTTGACTTTTATACAAACCTCTAAGAGGGGCTATGTGTCCCGAGTGGTCAATTCCATATAAAGAAAAGTGACCTATTAGCCACTCCGTTTTAGTAGTGCATGTTACAACGAGTAAATTATCTATTTCGGCATAATAGTAAAGGTTGGTCATTCTTACTCTGTGCTTTGCTTTTGCGTAAGCATTACCGCATCTTTCAAACTTACTTTGAGATCCCCGAAGACTTTCAAGGTATAGATTCTTGCCTCCTATTTTTTCTTTTACAAATCTGAAGGATTTTATGAAACACTTTTGAAACTGTCGTGGAAAATGAGCAGTGGGTAGTAAGTCGTATATGCCCATTTCGTAAAGTTGAGATGTAATGTTTTTTTCTTGGAATCTTATTCCGAGATTGTTAACAATCTTCTTCACATCTTCTGCGTGTTTTGGGTCACTATCTTTGTCAGGCATATATAATGCCAAAACTTTATCAGATCCTACGCTTCGGGTACATAAATAAGTTGCAACGGCAGAGTCCAGACCTCCACTTAAACCTAATACTACCCCGTCTTTATACAACTTGTCTACATAGTGTCGAATGAAATTTTCTATAGTAGTGGAAACTTCTTCCCCATTGATATTTAAAGTTTCGGGTGTTAGTTGCACACCTTGCCGAGAGATTTGTGTTTTATTCACTTTTTCACCCTACTTTCAAAGACACAATATGGTGCTCCTTTGGCGTAACATGCTGTTTCGACGAACTCTACATCTTTCCCCAGTAGGCTAGAGAATACACCTGAGAGATTACCGATGAATAAAAGACAGACATTAGAATTTTTACCGAAAAGTTTTTTCCCATTTTCCACTATAGGTGAATTAGATAATTTACATTTAACATCGAATTCCTTGTCTCCATACTTAAAGGAAATAACTTCAAACTTACCCCAACCATAGAATTCCATGAATTTGTGAAAATTTTTAAGGAGGGATATAGACAATTTAATCCCAAAAGCTTCTTGTGCTTTCTTGATAGCTATTTTTCCACTTTCTTTGAAGATTTTAAGAGCTTTTTTATGGCCTACCCACCTGCAATACATTTGTACAAGATAAGCGAATGCAGCAGATTCGTATAGACACACATCATATCTTCCCAGTAATGTCATTCTCCCATCTTCAGCTACAAAAGCCCTTCCAAGCAGCAATTTTTTAAGTATGTCTGCTATCGCCATTTACTTCACACTTAGCAGCTCTTGAATGATTCTNAACCTCTCAATTTCGGTGGGCCATGCTACATAAGTATTTCCAACTTTTTTGATCCGGATCAATCCAGCCTTGCTCAATTTCCGGAAGTGGTAAAGGTATTTTGCAGAAAGAGTTTTTTCTTTTCCACTATCTTTAAATTCCTTTGCAATTTCTAGTGGATTTGTAGGCCATTTTTTAAAAATTACATCGTAAACTCGAATTGTAACTTTTCCTATTCTTACCTTCCCCCTTCCTACCATTTTACTATAATATTTAGGAATATCTATAAATATTTTTAATTTCTTTTGGAATTTTCTAAAAAATTTAGCTTCTAACGATTTACTTCCTCATTTATCTGATCGGCCATGAAATGGTCCTTTAGCGTTACCTTAACTGATTTAACGCCTTTCATCTTTGAAATCTTTTCTCTTATATCAAGTGCGATTTGCCTTGCAAAAATGGGAGGACAGAAAGGCGTAGTTAGGTGGAATTGAACCTCAACATCACTTCCTTTGATTTTCACCTCGTCTATGAGCTTCATCTCAGTCACAGGNATTCCTATTTCAGGGTCAACGACTTTTTTGAGCTCAGCCATAACTTCTCTTTTTGTTACCATCTTCTCACGGCAATATGCGGACAACCCTACAACCTACTTCGTATAGAACTTTCACTAAGTCGAAAGGATTAGCTTTGGTAGGATCAAAGTTTATGTCCGCCACCTTGTGTTCAAAACTTACGTGAGCTTTCCTTACACCTGGATGAGTTTCCAACAACCTCTTAATCACTTGTGCATGTTGGGTACCTACTACGCCACTTATCTTAAAGCTTAAGCTTATCATTGTCATGATTTAGTAAAGAAGGGAGAACACTTAAAGTTAATTTTTAATACTTCAAAAATCAGTAAACTCCCTTTAAAAGCAAACCTCCTAAAATACCAGCTATTAGTCCTAAAGTAATGAAGTGTTCCCTACCGTAGTGATGAGCAGTAGGAATTAGCTCGTCTGCAGTAATGAAAATCATTGCACCACCTGCGAAAGCCAAAGCAAGCCCAACGACTTCAGGAAAAGACCACAACAAAAAC
>Ga0180849_141_pt1 | contig 3118 bp, 3 predicted proteins | sample Deesub1362B_J571_FD_124167 | JGI IMG/M metagenome (GOLD analysis project Ga0180849, IMG submission 124167) | Candidatus Bathyarchaeota archaeon JdFR-06 | reverse complement strand
ACCTACTGGGTTAGATTTAATCACCCCCCATATTTCACATATTCAGTTGCAGTCGATAATACTTTGAAGTTATTTGACGCTGCAAAGAAATCTGGAATCAAACGAATAGTTCACGTCAGTATAACAAATCCTTCCGAAGACTCCCGTTTTGAGTATTTCAGGGGCAAGGCAAAAATAGAACGTGCATTAATCAAATCTGGTCTAACATATGCGATACTTCGGCCAACTGTTATATTCGGAAAAGAGAGCATTCTAATAAACAATATCGCCTGGTTTTTGCGAAGGTTTCCAGTATTTCCAGTATTTGGGGATGGAAACTATCGTTTGCAACCAATATACGTTGACGATCTAGCCAAGTTAGCAGTTGAACAAGGACAAAAAACAGAAAATTGCATCATCGATGCGATTGGTCCAGAAACATTCACATATCGAGGCTTGGTTGAGGAAATAGGTAACATTATAGGCAAACGCAGGCCAATTATCTCTATTCCACCGACTATAGCTTACTTTGTTGGATGGCTTGTTGGCAAAATAGTCGGAGACGTAACGATTACACGTGATGAAATTGAAGGTCTGATGGCTGATTTACTCTACACAGATTCACCACCGGCCGGAAAGACCAGGTTGACTGATTGGATTAAGGAGAACTCTTCCACCCTTGGCATACGGTATACCAGCGAGCTGGCTCGTAGAAAAAATAGAATAGAATCATATGACAAGTTATAAAGAAAAAAAGTGGCCCCGTCTTCACATAACAGCGGATAGAAGGGAAATCAAAGATTTCCCCAAATTGCTTACGGCAACTTCTTTTATCCGCGAAACGTCAGCCGAAATATCTTGCATTGGCAAAAACTATGAATAGGGGTAAAATTAAAGCAATAGCCTTCGATTTAGTCGGTGTATTACTGAAAGAGAAGAACTATACACTATCTTCTCAAGAGCAGATTTTAGAACAACAGCTTGGAAATATTAACCCCGATTGCGAGTTTTATTCGTGGGCAACTGAACAACTTAAGATTTCCCAAAGTTGCGTGGAGCAGATGGTTCAAAATATCATCCTTAACATCTACGAGCTTAAAGACCCTGAAATCTTCTCTAAAATCTTGTCTGAGTTCCCTTCTATAAAGCTGGCAATTGCATCAAATCATATTTCTGAAATCAAAATTTGGTTGAACAAGAAAGGTTTGCTGCCTTATTTTCACACTGTAGTAATTTCTGGTGAGGTTGGAGTAGGAAAGCCCGATCCAAAATTCTATGAAATACTCGTCAGAGAGTTAGGAGAGAAGCCATATGAAATTCTGCTTATTGACGATAATGACGCTAACATTGATGCTGCACGAGAGTTTGGGTTATTGGCTCTNCAGTATGATGGGACGAAGGATCTGCTAACCGAGATTAAGAGTATATGTAACAAAGAACGAACGCTCGGTACTTCGCCTAACAGCGTTTAGGCGAAATTGCGCCTTTTATGAGAGGAGGTGAGAAAGTATGAGGACAGCGAAGAGGCTATTTGCAGCGGCTGAATTCAAATGGCTAACGGCCTTCCTGGCACCGGGGACCATCCTTCTGCTTAGTTGGTTTATTCATAAGCAAGGTTGGCTTCGGGTGGAGGCTTTACGCATCCCGATGTTTGGTAGTGAGCTTCTAGTGGTGCTTGGCCTGATGTATGCATTCAAGTGGAAACTCGCTGATTTGGGCCTAAGAAGGCGTGGTCTCCTTCCAGGGCTTCTGGCGGCTGGGCTCCTCTTCCTCTTCTTCGCCTTGCCACAATGGGTGGCAGCATACCCTTTTCGCTGGCAACCGTTGGGCTGGGTTACAGCATATTGGGCCACTTATTATCTGCTAGTGGGCACGACCGAGGAACTCTGGATGCGAGGGTTATTGTACACCGCTCTGGAGCGAAGATGGAATAGAAAGGCGCTATCTTGGGAACCTCACTGGCTTTTGGTCTGGCCCACGTACCTTATCATGGCATCGGGGCATTATTCGATGGGATGGTTAGTGGCATTTCTTATGCTCTGATAAGGGCACGGACAGGCAACATAATAGGGCTGGTTTTGGCTCACTGGTTGCTACACTTTATGGACAGAGTCTATGTACCATACAAGGGGAAGCCGCGCATCGGAATCGGATTATTGCTGGCGGGTGTAATAATCCTACCTTTGTTTTGGTTGCTCCTTTGGCGGGTAAGTGCCTTAGCTAATCGGGATAAGACTACAAAATGAGAGAACGACGCAACTTCGCAAACACGCAGAACGTTAAACTTTAAATTAACTTAAATTATGAAAGAGCTTCAAGAAAAAGTCAAAAAATTTTGTAGAGAACATAATTTAGAATCACCAGCGGAACACAAAGTTTTAGATACCATGTCTGAACTTGGTGAGGTTGCCAAAGAAATTCTTAAAATGAGCGATTATGGAAGAAAACCACTTGAATATAGAGAAGAGTTAAAATCAGAACTTGGTGATTTGTTGTACTCTATAATTACAATTGCAAATTCTTTTGATTGATTTTGAAGAAGCTCTAAATATGGTTCTTGAAAAATTTGTGTACCTGCAGAGGGTCTACCTGCCCTTGGTCTTGAGGAACTACTCTGCGTCACTTCGCTCCTTGCCTTCAATCCATTCAGGTCCTATTGACAAAAGAGGGTTATTACGATATAATATTTATGAAAGTCCTCACCTTTCAATTAGGGGAAAGGCCATCGCTTATGAGACTTATGAAAGGGGGTGATGACGAGGTAATAATGTGGTAAAGGGATGATTTTATAGTCATCTGCCAAGGAGGGTTAGAAAATGAAAGAGCTTTTTACCATGTGGAAGAACGTCCGTATGATACTTCTAGTGGCCCTATGTGCTGCTGTCTACGCCGCAGCCCTTATCGTCTTCAAGGCGGGCATCGTGCTCATCCCGGGGATAACGGAGGTGAGGCCTGCTAACCTCTTGCCCATCGTCTTCTCCCTCTTGTTCGGCCCTGCGGCGGCATGGGGAACGGCAATAGGAAACCTCATCGGCGACTTCTTCGGCACATTAACTCTCGGCTCCTTCTTCGGCTTTATCGGAAACTTCTTCCTGGGTTACGTCCCCTATAAAGTCTGGGGGAATCTAGGGCCTCTTTC
>Ga0180849_140_pt1 | contig 3266 bp, 6 predicted proteins | sample Deesub1362B_J571_FD_124167 | JGI IMG/M metagenome (GOLD analysis project Ga0180849, IMG submission 124167) | Candidatus Bathyarchaeota archaeon JdFR-06 | reverse complement strand
CTATTGGGAACGTCGCAACGGAGACTCCTACCGCTATACTTTTGAGGCTGCAATGAAAAGCGACCCGGATTGGCTGTTCATAACCTCATGGAATGAGTGGTGGGAGCACACCTACATCGAGCCAAGTGTGCGATATGGCGATTTTTACTTGCGACTAACGAAAGAGTTTGCAGATGCATGGAAGAAGAGATGAATGGTGAAGTTGCAGAGTGTGAGGCCCGCTTTTTGGGCATACCTAGACACTGAGATGGGAGCAACGGCGCATAACAGCGCGTATGCGATTCGCTTCGCTCACCCAAATTGCCCTATCGGGCAACTTCGCATACACGCAAAACGTTAGGCGAAACCAGCCCTTGTACTTTCATGAGGAAGGAGGTTCACTGATGAATAATCAATTCAGTAAAGAACTCCTCGCCTTTGCACAGGATCATATATGGGTCAATGAGCACCTTGAATCTCTGCTCGAAGAGTACGCCGAGCAATGGATTGCGGTCAAGAATCGCCAAGTCATTGCCAGCGATGTAGATCTGATGCGGTTGCGGGAGAAGATACCAGACCCCGCACACACCTGTATTGAATTCGTGACCCGTGAGCCGTTGGAGATGCTCCTATGATCATTCAAGGTTACTTCGTTGGAGATGCCCCCTATTTTCCCGTTCATCTTCGTCACGAGGAATTTGAGGGATTGGTCTGGCTATTGGCAGATACTGGAGCATCTCGAACCACGCTTCTTGACCGTGACGTGGGATTATTGGGACTTCCCTCAGAGGCTCTAGCTCCGGCACCGCTTCCCACTGTTGGCATTGGAGGAAGTGTTCGCTCGTTCGTGCTGCGNGATGTAGAGATAACATTCGCGTCCGATGANGGGGATTTCGTAGTGCGGCAAGAGCTGTGGGTGGTACAACATGACTTGGACCGGCTGCCTCCTGAAGAAGTCGCACGTATTTTGAGGCTTCCCTCAGTTCTTGGGCGGGATATCATCAATTGTTTTCGCCTGACCTGCGACTTTGAAGTCGGACAAGTGCGCCTGGAGCGCAGATAATGCTGCCTGAGGGCTGGCTTCGCCTAACACGCCGTTGGCGGCTGATACCCAAATGCTGACGCACTTCGCCAACGGCGGAAACGTTCAACGAAATTCAAGCCCGAGCCCTTAGAAAAATTTATATAAATGTGTTAAACTTAATAACACTTAATAACAGTATGAAGATGAAAAACTATGTTATAATTGGGTCAATAGTTGTGATAATAATTATTGTTAGCTATTTTGCTTATCAAAATACTCAAATATCACAAACAAATTTCTCTGTATTTCAAGACAGAAAAGATAATCCAAAAGGGTCTGTTGTGTTGAATGTCAATATCCCCCTTGATCGTGAATCGGCTTGTTTGGTAGCCCAAAAAGCATGTAATTCTAATTGTGTAGTTGCCTTAAAAAAAGAGGAATTATCTAGACCTTTACATTTTGAAGAACAGGCTTTTGGAAAATTTGATTGGCGGGTCAATTTAGAACCTGTTTGCGGAGACACAGTAGCTTACATAAACGAAAAAGCAAAGACAGTAGTTTGTTTTTGTGCTTATGAATAATACGGGCTCGGGCTTGAACTCTGCGGATTTTTCTTCGAAAAATCCTTGCCACGTTGCACTTTCACTCACTACGTTCGCTCGGGTCGTTGAACACGGGTTTTACGGTTCAGCCCTTGCAGGACTTCACCCAAATTTGCCTAACGGCAAACTTCGTAAAACCCGATATGTTAGCTGAAATGCCCTTGAAGATGGAGCGAAAAGAGCCTTAGGGAGACCAAAATCACATGGATGAAATAGACATCACTGATGTTGAGGCAGTCTTAAGGCGAATCCGTGTTCAGGCAGCAGCAGGGAATATTCGCATTACCCAACACGCCCAACGGGAAATGGTTGAAGAGGACATCACATTTGATGAAGTGCTTGAAGCCATTGCCACAGGACATATTTTAGAAAACTATCCCGAGCATAGGAGAGGAGCTTGTTGTTTGCTTAATGGTTCTACCCATGAGGGTCGTCCTCTGCACATCGTATGTACGACAACACGACCGGTGCTTATCATCATTACAGTTTATGAACCCAAACCGCCAAAGTGGATAACACCAACCCAAAGGAGGCAATAGAGATGAAGTGTAGTATTGAGGGATGCCCTGGGGAATATGAGGAGCGGAAGATTGTGCACACCGTGCGCTATCATGGGCGGGTAATCGTCATTGACCATGTCCCGGCGGAGGTTTGCTCGGTATGTGGAGATGTGCTCCTGAAGCCGGAGACGGTCCGTCGGATTGAGGTGTTACTGCGATCGGCAACCCGACCGGTGAGCACAGTCCCCCTTTATGAGTATGCATAAAGGGCACTTCAGCTAACACGGCATTGGCGGCTCCGCTTCGCTGCGCTCAAATTTGCCTGCCTCCTCTAGAGGGCAAGGAGTTTAGAAGAGCGAAGGAAGGTGGTAGAGCAGCGGAAGAGGATTCGCCCATGAAGATGGCAGGCGAACTTCGCCAATGCCGAAAACGTTAGTTGCAATCCGTCCGCTCGCCAGAAGATTTTTAAATTTTTTAACTAATTATGGCAAACAACGATAGAGAAATTGAAATAAAGATCCCTCTTGATAAGAATACTTTCTCTAGAGCAAAGGAAAAATTAAAGGGTATTGCAAAATTTGTAAAATCATTAAAACAAGTTGATGAATATTTTACTCCCATGCATAGAAATTTTGTTGAGCCAAAATTTCCTTTTGAATGGCTGAGTATTAGAAGGCGTGGAAATAAAGTTTTTTTGAATTATAAGCATTATTATCCTGAAAATGTTGAAATTGCCACTCATTGTGATGAATTTGAAACCGAAATCAAAGATCCAGAACAATTGGAAAAAATATTTTCCGTTCTAGATTTCAAAAAATTAGTCACAGTTGAAAAAGAAAGAGAAATTTACATTTATAATGATGAATTTGAAATAGCATTAGATAGAGTTAAGGATTTAGGTTTCTTTATAGAAATTGAAGCAATAAAAGATTTTGGAAGTATAGAAAAAACAAGAGAAAAACTTTTTGAAATTGCTAATTTTTTAGGAATCGATATTTCAAAAACAGACAAAAGAGGTTACCCTTATTTATTGATGAAAAAGAAGGGATTTGTAAAACAATAATTTTTTTCGGCTCGCTGGCGGACTTCTTCTCAAATCAAAGATTTGCTCGACCCTCGTTTCACTCGGGGCAACTAACAGCAAATATGCGAGAAATCTGG
>Ga0180849_169_pt1 | contig 3677 bp, 2 predicted proteins | sample Deesub1362B_J571_FD_124167 | JGI IMG/M metagenome (GOLD analysis project Ga0180849, IMG submission 124167) | Candidatus Bathyarchaeota archaeon JdFR-06 | reverse complement strand
AATTTCTCGTTTAGAAAATCTAAAATCAACTACTCTCTAAATATTGGAATTTAAAATATGAAATTAGAGGAAAAAATTCCTCCTTGTTTGTGTATTTTGATGTTTTAGACGTTAAAAGTTGTTGATTTATGAACGCGCGTATATCAGTCTTTCCCAGAGTTTTGGTGTCGGTAGTTGTGTTGGTAAGCCTTTTCTTTTCCTGATTTCTAAGATGAGCTGTTCCTGCATGTTTTCTGGTACTGGTCTGAATTCTAGGAACTCATAGCCCCAAAATGCTTTTCCAGCGGTTGCTGATCTGAATTCGTCCGCGATTCCTAGTGTTTCTGCGGTTGGAATGTTTCCTTGAATTGTAACCCAGTCTTCTTCGATAACTACGTTTGTAACGACTCCTCGATGCTGGGTTAGTATTCTGATTACGGTTCCTTGCATATCGCTTGGAGCTTTTATGTCTATTTTTAGTATTGGTTCGTATAGTTTGGGATTGGCTGTCAGGAAGCTTATGTGTAGTGCTGCATGTGTCATTGGTGCTATTTGTCCCATCCCCGTGTGTGCTGGATCTACGTGTACAACAGCGTCTGTTATTACGGCTTTTACTCCCATTGCTGGTTCTTGGGCAAGGGTAGCATTTGTACACCAGTCTCTCCATGCCGCTATGACGTAAGCTTTTATTCTGTCTAGTCTTTGTACTCCTTTTGTCATGTCTACAAGTATATTGTTTCCCCATATGTCCCATATGCCTCTTGCTTCGTGGGCGTCCCATCCTATTTCTCTTAGTATTCTTGCTCTTTCTTTTTTGCTCTTCCGNTCTTGCCCAGATTTTTCTTTGTCTTATTAGTTCTATGGTTTCTTTGCTTAATGGTTCTATGTAGAGTTTTAGTTTATTGTGTGTATTGGGTGATTTTGTATGGACTTCCATTCCTCTTTTAGTTGGCACTTCACGGTACACAATGATCGGCGGAGAAACTCTTATTGGTACTTGCTCGTTTATTCGTTTTGTAAGAATTTCTATCTGTAACGGGTCGATTCCGGATAGTATGTATTGTCTTGCTTCTTGATCTAGATAGAAGGAAGCTGTTGGATCTGCTGAGACCCACATTTTTACTACTTCTCCTAGTTTTGCAAGGTCTTGTGGATCCACTGGTTCTATTTTTCTTGATACTACTGGTTCTGCTACATATTTGATTTGTTCAAAAACTGGAATGCTACTACCAGGCCTGATGAAGGTTTCCCCAGCGGGACATAGAAGGCCGTAGATTGCAAATAAGTTTCCTGCGGGTATTTCTTCTACGTCTAGTAGGTCTGTTATTTCCATAACTCCTAGTCTTCGTACTCTTGTGGTACTCTTTTGGTTTACAAAATAGATTTCTTCTCCTGTTTTTAGGGTTCCTGAGAATATACGTCCTATTACCGTAGGTCTTTTTGTTTTAGGATGAATGAATATCTTGGTAATCATACCTATTAGAGGTCCGTTGGGATCGCAGTTTATGAGTGCTTGTCCTTCTGGTGTGTTTATATCTCCTGTCCATATTTTTGGTATTCTATATTTTTGTGCAGTTTTTGGGTCTGGCAGGTGATGAATAACCATTCTTAGTAGCGCATCATCTAATGGTAGGTTTTTTCTAAGCCAGTCGACCTCCCCATCTTTATATTTTTGAAATATGATGTTAGCATCGATCCCTTTTTCTTTGAGTATGTCAATAGTGAAGCCCCATCCATGTTTTGCTGATCCTATTGCTACTGTTCCCTTTTGGAATGATACTTGCCATTCTTTTTGGAATTGTGGCGGTGCTACCTTTCTAATAATGCTGTTCACTTTTTTAACTATTTTATCTAGTTTTTGTCCAACATCTTTGGGTTGCAACCTGAGTTCGCTGATTAATCTGTCAACTTTGTTAATGAATAGTACGGGTTTGCAAAGTTCTTCCCCTACTGATAAGCGTATGTTTGTTTCTGTTTGTGTCATTACCCCTTCTAATGCATCTACTAGAATTATTGCTCCATCGCTAGCTCTTAGTGCTCTTGATACTTCTCCTGTGAAGGATATGTGTCCTGGTGTGTCATTAATTTGAAATATGTAGTTTCTGCCATTGTATTCGTAGCTTAAGTTTACTACTGAGGTGAATATAGTTATTCCTCTTTGTTGTTCCTCTTCATCGTAGTCTGTCATTAGTACTTGTCCTGCAGCATCAAAAGACATAAGTCCTGCTCTTCTTAATAGATAGTCTGTTGTGGTGGTTTTTCCATGGTCTATGTGAGCAACTATGCTGAATATTCGTTTTGTTTCAAAGGGTCCTCTTGTTACTAGTTCAACTACTTCCTCTGGTTGTTTTATTCTTACCATGTGTTTCACTCCCGTCTTATAGTTTTATTTTGAATGTAATGATTTTAAGGTTTGTGATTTCATAAAATTCGAAGTCATATAATGACTTGTTATCTCTTAATGACGTGAGCGGAATAGGGTTTACGGTTAGAATTGAACTTTTTAATTATTATTTAAAGATTACGTAAGATGAGTTGTCAACTTATTATGTGGAAGGAAAGGATAATGTAGTCTTATCTTCCTACTCGTTCTTGTGTTTTTACATCTTTCTTGTGGCTTGGTTCTTAGCTTCATGTTGACAATTAAACTTTACACTTACAAGCTTTAACGCTTCACCCATAGTTTTAGGAATGAAATTAATGAGTTCTTCATCTAATTCTTTGCCTTTCAAATAATACTTCCATATCCTCAGTGTATATGTTTTTGTGGGAAATTCTGGAACTAAGTTATCCAAAACATGAGCTATCTCTTTCTTAGATAAATTCTTGGCTCCATAGGCCAAAGCTAGCAGTCTTAGTGCTTCACCGCAAATAATCTTTATCATTTTTAAATCCTGACTCCTAGCCTTTAACAATTCTTTTATTCTTTTAATTCTCCAACAGACAAGCTTGTTAAAATCGTACCTTCTAATTCTTGATGTGAAATCCTCACCATATATGATTATGTGATTCTCAATAAAATCGTCAACATATATTGTAAGGAACTTAAAGGGGTATCCTTTCTTAAGTGGGTCTTCTATTTCGCTGAGGAGGCTCCAGGCAAAGTCAACGAATCCCTCCATCTTATGTTCCTTTTCACATTTTCTAATAATATTATGCATCAATTCTACAGCTCTCTCAATCTCAACATTGCTCATATTATTAAAAACTACATAGAAATCTAAATCACTAACCCCAGAGATAAAGTCTCCTCTCGCAAAGGATCCAAAAACTACAGCGGAATAAATTTTCTCTCTCAGCTCGTCTTCCTCTTCCAGTTCTTTTCTAATACAATTTACAATCTTTCTAGCATCCTCTCTACTAACTTTTTTGTTAACTCTGAAAGATACTTACAAATTAAATTGCTACATTATAGAAGTTCATGAGAATCATAGGGTTGTTAAGTTGACTATAATAATGTTATACCTGTTGCTATCGCTATTCCATTGATAAGATTGTCATTTATAGGCGGATCTATGATGTCTATGGTTAAGAGTAGTAATGCTCCTAGTAAAGCTTTTTCTATAGTTATAAATGGAGTGAGAGCAATGAAAGTTGTTGCAAAAGCTGCTATTGACCCTTCTACGGTTTTTTCCTTTTTCCACGGTAATTTATGTTTCCCTACGGTTTTCCCTACTATCGCTGCTGAAGCATCCCCT
>Ga0180849_136_pt1 | contig 3720 bp, 2 predicted proteins | sample Deesub1362B_J571_FD_124167 | JGI IMG/M metagenome (GOLD analysis project Ga0180849, IMG submission 124167) | Candidatus Bathyarchaeota archaeon JdFR-06 | reverse complement strand
TTCCGATCTACCCATATCGAAAGGCAAATAATAAAGAGTAGGGAAAATAAACACAACAGATGGGCAACATATTTTTTCACAAAGTTTTCCCTCTAAATTTTTAATCTTACTTTCCGCTTAAAAGGATTTGCTCAGCAAACTTTAGCCCTCGACCTACTAACAATCATTTAAAATTTTAAAATGATACCCTCCTTCTAAACAAACATAAGAAGCCTGTTATTATCCCGAAAAGCCATACTATGTTTCTTATGAAAAATAAGAAGAAAAATAAAACGAACTCCTTTGTATTCTCGGACAATCTTGCTGCATCTAGAAGATAAGTTAAAACTAGCACGAAGAAGATACCCAAGGAAATTAGGAAAAAAATGAAGTTGAATATGGAAATGAACAAAAACGATAACCAAAGAGCACACAAATTTATTTGAAACGTCATCCTAGGAGTTGAAATAGGATCCTTTTGCACACAAAATAGATTCCTTAAAAATTTCCTTGCACTTTTCGTATAAACGAAAGGTGTAAATTTTGCTTGGATAAACTGTTGTTTAAGATAAGAAGCCCAAGTAGGACGATGGTAATGGAAGACTCTAGCACTAGGTACGTACTTTATTTTTCCATACTTCTCCAAACGAAAGCCCCAGTCTGTTTCGAAAGCTACATCAAGTTTTTCGTCCATCTTAACTTTTTTTGCAATTTTTGTTCTTATGCAAAAATTCATTGTTGGAGCGTGAGGTAAAAACTGGAAATGTTTTTTGAATCTCATCTCTAATTCTTTTCCAATTAATTGCTGTAACCAATTAACTTTTTCTGGAGTGGAGCAGTAGCCTGCAGTAGCAATTATATCTTTTGAAGTAAAACCATTAATTAAGTTTCTTAACCAATTTCTATCTACTATACAATCTGCATCTGTAAAAGCAAGAAAGGGAGTCTTAACTTTTCTGATAACATAATTATGTGCTTTAGGAGCATTCCCTCTTATTCGAAAAAGCTTAATTTTTCTTTTACATCTTTCCAAAATTTCCCATGTTCCATCAATAGAATAAGCATCAGTAACCCAAATTTCTTTAGTGGGGTAATTTAGTCTAAATAAAGAATCTATACACTTTTTTATAGTACCTCTTGCATTTTTGACTGTCACATGAATTGTTACTTTTGGATATCTCATTCTCTTTTCCTTGAAATTTTAGTCTGGAACAGAAACAAGAAGTATTCTTTAGCATAGTTCAAAACCCTTAAAAATTCATCTGAGTACAAATTTGTTAAAAAGGAGTAAAAAATCATTTTTGGATTTAAGTAATAGTTTAGCATAAATTTTTCTCTTAAATTAGCAATTTTTTCTCTTGGAAGTTTGGGATATGATACGAGGAAATTTAGTCTTCCGCTCTCATCAAGCCACTTACTGTAATCTTCAGTTATGAGATAACCGTTATTTTTTGCCCACTCATAAAATTCTGTCCCAGGAAATGGAACAGCTTGCTGAAAAAAAACCATATCTGGTAAAAGTTTTTTTGCAAGCTCAAAAGTTTGTTTTAGAGTTTTTCCAGTTTCTCCAGGCAAACCGAGCATGAAGCAACCAAAAATTTTTATTCCTAGCCTTTTCGTATTTCTCGTAAATTCTATCATTTGGTGAATTGTAATTCCTTTCCTTATATTATTTAAAATTCGTTGATTCCCAGCTTCATATCCCACAATCAGCATTCGACATCCNGCCTCTTTCATTTTTTTAAGAACCTCGTACGGTATATCAGCTCTTGCGTTACAAGACCAAACTATATCCAAATTCCTTTCTTTAATTAACTCACAAATTTTTATAACTCTTCTTTTATCAACTGTAAATGTATCATCTTCAAAGAATATTTCTTTAATTTGGGGTAAATTTTCCTTTATCCACTCTAGCTCATCAACAAAATTTTTAGGACTCCTTACTCTAAATCTTCTACTTAAAAAAACTTGTGGATAAACACAAAATGTACATCTATAAGGACAACCTCTCGATGACCATATTTGAACCATTGGGTAGCGAGCTAAGGCATATCGATAATCGTATATGTTCAAAAATTTTTTGTACACTTTTGAAACAAAGGGTAAAATGTCAAGGTTTTGAATTAAGGGTCTATCAGGGTTATGAATTATCTTTTTATCTTTACGATAAGATATTCCTAAGACTTTCCTTAAATTCCTATTCTTATCCAAAGTGTCAGCTAAATCTAAAATAGTATACTCATATTCTCTTCTCGCAATAAAATCAATTGCATCTGANACTTTTAACGACTCCTCAGGCAAGGCTGATACATGAGTACCAACAAAAACTATTTTTGTATTTAGATTCTTCTTNACTTCTTCTGCAAATTTCACATCGTTAAAAAAGGTTGGAGTAGCTGTTTCGATCACAAGCAGATTTGGATTAAAATTTTTAATTCTTTCTATAGTCTCAGAAAAATTTAATTTTCTAGCTAAAGCATCGAGGAGAAAGACTTCGTGTCTACTTTCTTGCAATATTAAACCTGCTGCGTAAGCAAGCCAAAAAGGATAGTAAAGAGTTCCGGATTTCGTGTATTCAGGCCACCTGCTTTCTTTGCTAACTTTGAACTTGTAGGGTGGATTAAGTAACATTATTTTCATTTCTCTCGCCTTTCAATGAAATATACTTAATATTTTTTTAAACATGATTTAAATTGAGAACTTAACCATCATGACCTTGGTTTGCTATGTTCTATCTTCAAAATTTAAAACGAAGTCTTAGGATAAATTTATTCTACTAATGTACGGTATAATGCAACCAATTTCTTTATAATTTTATTCATTGAATAATTTTCCTCGATAAATTGTACCTGTTTTTTAATATTTTTTCTAAGTAATGATGGTCTCCTTAAAATCTTACTTATAATTTCAACGTGATTTCCAACATGCATTACCCCATTCTCTATTTCATCTTTATGATAGAGTAATAACCTCTTTGTAGGCTCGTTTAGAAGAGTGAAACACCCACAGGCTATAGCCTCTTTAGCGGACATCCCATGACCGATAAACACATCAATCTTATTAAAGTATTGGTGGATCTGGGAGTGAGGGATTCTTCCAATTAATTTAATTCCAACTTTTTCAAAAGCTTTTTTTTGTTTTAAAGAATATGGACCGACTATACAAAAGTCGACATCGAATTTTGCTTGTATTTTCTTAATAATATTCAAAAGTATATCAGCCCCTTTAGTGGCGCCCGACAACGTTGTTACTGTTCCTATTGTAATTGTATCAAGCTTTTTTCTTTTTGGTTTAAATTTCCTTGTGTCGATAGGGTGAGGTATCAACACGGCCTTTCCTTGTAAGCCCAATTTACACAGGTTATAATATACCCATCGATCCAAAGCTATCAATTGGTTACAATGAAATTTAAATACTAATTTTTCTAAGTAGTAAAACAAAGTGGATTTAAAAGGGTTAAAGTATCTGTACCATTCTTCTGCAAATAAAAAATGAACAGAGACGACAAGCGGAATACGGAAGAATTTTGAAAGGATGGAAGCTGGTACACAAGAGTTCGGAGCATTAGCATGAAGTATGTGTGGTTTAAACTTTTTGATTAGCCTTTCTAAAGCAAAAAATCCTTTAATATTAAAAGAATATCTTATGGGCCAGAGGTTAACTCTATAAATTGGAATTTTGTTATAGTGNTCGAATTTTGATTTTGTCCACCCACCTGCAACAACCATCACATCTATTCCC
>Ga0180849_163_pt1 | contig 8361 bp, 9 predicted proteins | sample Deesub1362B_J571_FD_124167 | JGI IMG/M metagenome (GOLD analysis project Ga0180849, IMG submission 124167) | Candidatus Bathyarchaeota archaeon JdFR-06 | reverse complement strand
AAGCTGAAGCCGAATGTATAGTCGACGTATGTCCCTTTTGTCACCTCCAATTCGATAGGGGACAATACGAGATAGCACAGAAGTGGGGCCATGAAATAAATCTACCCGTCATATATTATACTCAGCTATTGGGATTAGCTATGGACTTGAATCCCCAGGAACTTGGGATATACATGAATGTGATTGACTGCAAAGACTTCATCAAGCGATTTTGAAACTACCATAAATAAATTTAACAAATTAGTTTTACAATGTGACGAGGAGTAGTTTATGAGAAAGGTTGCTGTGATAGGAGTCGGAAACTCTAAGTCCAGAGGACGTGGATGTCGCAACGGTTCACGACTGCTTCACAATAGCCGAAACTAATGGCTTACGAAGATTTAGGCTTCTGCAGAAAGGGTGAAGGAGCAAAAATTATCAGAGAGGGTCAAACTGAAATCGGTGAAAAAACACCCACTAACCTTGACGGTGGACTAAAAGCTAAGGGGCATCCTCTTGGTGTGACCGGATGCTCACTGATATATGAACTGACAAAACAGCTCAGAGAAGAAAACGGTAAGAGACAGGCTCAGCGAAAAAAAGTATGTGACCTTAGCACATAACGTCGGCGGAACTGGTCACTATTGCTGGGGTAACAGTCCTCAGAAGGAGGAAATAATGAGATGGCTAAAGACGAAAAGCCCGTCATGAATAGCAGACCTATTACTTTATTTCACCAATCTTTAAATTGAAAACTCAGAGGTTCTGGAAGAGCCTCAAAAAGGAGAAATATACTTCACAGAGTGCAAGAAATGCGGAGAAATGTATTTTCCTTCCCACAAGACTGCTCAAACTGCCTATTATCTAACATGGAATGGATTAAAATGGATTAAAATTGGAAAGGAGGCAACTTTAGAAACTTTCACTCAAGTGATGGCTAGACCCTGCAGTTTTACCAATTTGAACCTTATATAATTGCCATCGCCTAACAACCGAAGAGATAAAAATCATGGGATGGTTAGAAGGGATGGACATCAGCAAACTCGAGGTAGGTGTGAAAGTTAAAATAAGTACTAAATCTATTAATGATAAACATCTTATCATAATTTTCACACCTAGCTCCTCATAGAAGCTAGAATACTCAAATCATCTCCTAAAATTTATGCGCCGCCATCATCATTATTATAGAGAATAACAAACGTATATACTTGTTTCAAGCCAAAAAGGGATAAGAACTACTCAAATTGGAGGTAAGTAAGTGTTTCGTCGTACACCTTTCCGCCCATTTAGACGAAAAGAAAGAAGGATTCTTCAACTTCTCACCGAGCAAATCGACTTAGTCATTTTAACAGTAAAAACTCTAATGGATACCATCTCGCTGCTGGCCGAAAAACCGGAGAATATCAACCCTATAGTAATTAAAACGAAAATCGAAATGGTTTCAATCTATGAATCTTCAGCTGATGATGCCTATTTCAAATCTTTGCTTGAAGTTAGTAAAGGAGCCTTCTTTTCTGATTTGAGAGGAGATTTCATTAGACTATTCGAAAGCATAGACAATATAGCGGATGCCGCTAAGAATTCCTCAAAAGTTATAACCAGAGTTAAACTCGATCAATTCATGACCAAATTAAGTAGAGAGGAAAAATATCTAAGTCTCTTCCTAGGCAAGATAGTGGAATGCGTCGAAATTCTGAGAGAAACAATAATATACTTGTATAAAGACATCGACACTGTGATTGAAAGATCTATTAAGGTAAAAGAGTTAGAAGAAGAAGCAGATGACATAAAATGGAAACTTCTGGAAATGATATTCTGTCAAGAATACAGGAAGGATTTATTATCGCTATTTGAGCTAAAAGAGTTTGTACTTACCCTTGACGAAATAGCAGACGCCGCAGCGTACGCTTCAGAGATACTCATAATAATAGTAACAAAAGTGAGAGGTTGACGATGGAAATTCTATTGCTTATTCTGCTAGGATTACTTGTTTGCTCTATTTTAGGCGCCAATAACGCATCTGCCTGTTTCGGTGCAAGTGTAGGCGCGGGTCTTGCAAAACATTCAATAGTTGCTGGAATAGCTGCTTTGGGGTCCTTTTTGGGAGTAATTCTCGAAGGGACAAAGCTTTCTAAAGCAATTTCAGGAGGAATTCTCATATTGGGGATGGATGCAAGTTTAATTTGGATAATTATAACGACCATCTTTGTTGTCATAACTATTGCAACCATCTTCCACTTGCCATTGCCATTGTCAGAAGCCCTAATAGGGTCAGCCATCGGGATAGGATTAGAAAAGCAGCTAAGCTTAAACTTGAGATTCACATTAATAGTCCTTGTATCATGGGTGATTGTTCCATTTTTTGCGGCTGTCTTATCAGCCGTTATTCACAAGATAATGACTTGTCTCATTTGCAAAGTTAATAATTTTTTGACTCTAAACTATATTTATGTCGTATCTTCTTTATTGTTTTCATTTTATCTGGCATACGTTCTTGGCGCAAACACAGTCGGACTCGTCAACGGACTTTATATACTTTTTATAAGCAACATTTTGGCTAGCTCCATTCTATTTGGTACTGCAACCGCTGTGGGCATTCTCTTTCTAAGCGGTGGGATAACAAAGTCCATTGGTAAGGGAATTATCGGTATAAGCCCTTTAAGTGCTTTAGCAGCACAAATGGGCGGCGCATTAACCACGCATTATTTCACTCAATTTGGCATCCCGGTGTCAGTGACGCAGGCTCTAATCGGCGGAATATTCGGAATAGGCTTAGCAAAAAGAATAGTTCTTGCCAATAAACGTATAATTCGAGGTATAATGATGGGCTGGGCTTTAGCTCCCCTCAGCGGCTTCGTTATTTCATATTTACTTTCAATGATCACTTAGGTGGTGCAGTTAACCATACCGAACTTAATGATTTTATAATCCTAAGACACAATAGATATACAATTACGCAATAATGAGGGATCTAAGTATGGTATCTATGCTGGATCTCAGGAAAAAATATCTCGGTGCCACGGGAGCTACGGATGAAGATATGGAAATAGTGCGGGCAGTCCGTGAATATGTTGATAAGGAAATAATGCCCCGCCGCAGAGATCTTGACGGGGGTTGGCATCATGACGAGAAGCTTGCACGTAGTACTTTCGAAAGACTTCTTAAGGGATTGGTAGACATTGGTGTTCAGAGGGCCAGATGGTTAGAAAAATATGGTGGTTCAAATGTTAGTTCTATAGCTATGGGCATGATAAGAGAAGAAATAGCGCGAGGAGATATAGGACTTGCCCTTCACCTAGGAATTATTGATTGGACTATGGTGCCTGCCATCAGGGCCGGACGGGAAGACTTACTAGAAGAATTTTTGCCTAAAATCTGCGATGATAAACCGCACTCCTCATGCATGGCCATAACAGAACCCTCTGGAGGCGCTAATGTTGAAGACCCAACTCAGCATGGTACTTCAATAAGAACAATTGCAACACTTGAAGGTGATGAATGGGTTATAAACGGTCGCAAAATATGGCCAAGCGGCGCCGGGATCTCGGATATCACATATTGTACAGTCTGTACTACTGACCCTAAAAAGGGTGACATGGGAATAGCCATTGTATATGTACCACCTGACGCTGAAGGATTATCATTCAGTAAGCCCATCGAGAAGATGGGGCTTTGCTGGACAGATATAAACACTGAAATTTTCTATGACAATGTCCGAGTTCCTAACGAATACCGGGTAGCAGGACCTGGAGAAGATGCTAAAATTCTACATGACGTGATAGCTTCTGGGCGATTAGGAACATGCCGATACGCGATAGGGGCTGCCCAAGCCTGCTTTGAAATAGCCCTAGAGTGGACTAAAGAAAGGGAAATTGCGGGAAGACCAGTTAGAGCACGTTCGCTTCATGCGAGCATCCTAGGCGAAATGGTTCAGAAAATAGAATCGGCCAGAGCTTATTACATGCAAATTTCTGCGATGGTCAAAAATGAAAAAATCTACGGACGGCTGGGAGAACCTTTTCTACTCTCAAAATGCTCTGCAGCAAAAGCATATGCCTGCGATGTCGCCCTTTGGGTTATAAATAAAACCATGGAGCTAATGGGCTCCTACGGATATGCCTATGACTACAATGTGGAAAAATACCTGCGAGACGTTAAGATCCTTCAATTATGGCTAGGTGGCCCGCAACGGGCGCTGCTGGATACGGCGTTCGGTTACTACTCATTTGAATGGTACTAAACAACTGAGAGAGACGGGTTCAGCAAATACTCGAAAATCAGAGGATAAGAAGGAAAGAGGCTATTCTTAAAGTCTGGAAAGTGCAATGTCCAAAACCTAAAGATTACACTTGCTGGTACGTAAGCTTCAGGCATTATGAAAAACCATAGATTCTCAACTTTACTATTTATTCATCGTATACCAACATCGAATTCAGGTACCCGCAGCAAATTCCCAACAACATACTGGATAATCTGAAATGGCAGAATAGTAATTGGAAGTAAGCAAAATTTACGGGTAGAAGAGATTAAAGAAGGTCTGAAAAGAATAGTGAAAATCTATTTGAATAATATCCGAGCCGATTTTTAATGTGCACAAACTGGAACAAAGAGGCAAATCTTTTGCAGAAGGATCCGTTGCTAACTTGCTGTCGGATGCTTTTTCTGATTACTAGGTAATGAGTTAATGAGGAATGTGAGGCTTGAATAGCTGAAGAGTGATAAAGGAAAATATTTGGAATTAGATACATTTGTACCAGATAATATACGGAGTCTCTCTTTTGTGTAGCCCCCGATACGATTTAATGGAATCCTGCGAGGCCAAAACTACGGGCACCCACATAGCTAGGGGCCTCCGCGAAAAGTTTAAATCTGCTGTAATATTACAGTTTATTTGATAACATCGAGCCGTTGGGGAAATGTATGTGCAAAAGAGAAGAGGAATGTGAGTTTAGGCACGACATGAAAGGCTGCGCGTTAAAACACATAACCGAAGCACGGAAGTTGATTTCTAAAGGCCGATGGGAAGATGCCGATGCCGAACTAAGATATGCTGAAAAACATTTGAAAGAGACATAGATTCAACTAGGCATCTTGTAAGTGGAAGAAAAGTGACTTTAGTTTGGGTCAAACTGAGGGTTATTTAGTGTGTGGCAATGGATGTAGGGAGTGCTGTCCACAGGAGTTTAGTAGGTTTCAGAAGTACTTTCGGGCTCTTCACTGCCCCACTAGATGGATTATTATCCGCCTTATTGGAGACAAAGCAAAAAGCACGAATGAGATTTTCGAGGGGTTAAAGGAAGCAGGAGAAGGGCTTTCTAGATCAGGACTTTATTATCACCTTTCTGAACTGGAAGAAGCTGGCATCATCGAATTAGCTGAGTATCGTGAGGTCGGAGGCGGTGCTCCCGAAAAGGTGTGGAGACTGAAGACAAAGGAAATCAAGATTGACCTCCTAACGGACTTGCCAGAGGTGCCTGGTCACGAACACTGAAAACGCGGTGGAAGTTTCAAATCTGACGAAACGTTTTGGCGAGTTAGTGGCTGTTGACCACATCAGCTTTCAGATTAAAAAGGGAGAACTTTTTGGTTTTTTAGGACCTAATGGTGCAGGTAAGACCACTACAATTCGGATGCTAACTGGCGTAATTAAGCCAGATGAAGGTACAGCCTCCATCTTTGGTTATGACATTCTTAGAGAAGGTTTAAGGAGTAGGCAGTTTATGGGAATCGTTCCTGAAATGGCGAATGCCTACGTGGACCTCTCAGCCTGGAACAACCTCATGCTGATTGGAGAATTATACGGAGTTCCTAAGAAGGAAAGACAAGAAAGAGCCACTAAGCTTCTGAAAGAATTTGGACTCTACGAGCGGAGGAGACACCTTGTTAAAGGATTTTCCAGGGGAATGAAACAGAAACTGCTACTATGCATGGCACTGATAAATGAGCCTCAGATTCTTTTCTTAGATGAGCCGACCTCCGGCCTAGATGTCGGAAGTCAACGACTAATAAGGGATATGATTCGAGAACTCAACAAGAGCGGCATAACTGTTTTCTTGACAACACATAACATGGAAGAGGCGAATCAGCTTTGCGACAGAATAGCAATCATCAACCAGGGCAAAATAGCAGCGATTGACAGTCCTGAAAAGCTTAGAATGCGAAGCAGCGAATTACAGTCAATTGAGGTAAGCTTTGATAAAACAATTGGCAAAGACGAGTTGTCCAAGATTCAAGGGGTTAAAGGAGTGAAAAAGATCGGAGACAAAATGAGACTTTATGTGGATGAACCCAGTGTAGTTTTAGATCGGCTAATTGATTTTGCGCGCTCGAAAAAACTCAAGGTAATCACCTTAAACACGCTTGCACCCACTTTGGAAGATGTATTCCTCAAACTTGTGAAGGAGAGCTAGGATGCGTTTTCTCTCATGAAGGGCTATCTCTACCTGGAACAGTTTAGGCGGTCCCTTGCAATCCTCAAAAAGAATATACGAATCTACTATTCTAAGGGGCCAGTAGTTATCTTTGGGCTTCTAGTTCCATTTTTTCTTTTTCTGTCATTTTATATTGGACGAAACATACCTGCTCAAGCGCTCTTACCCGGACTGCTTGGAATGACTGCCTTTTTCACGGCTACTTCGGTGGGACCTGCCATCGTTCCATGGGAAGCAAGAGCTAAGACCCTCGAGAGACTTATCTCCTCTCCGATTTCTATCTGGGCGATCTTTCTTGGTGATGTGCTCTCCTCCTTCCTCTTCGGAGTTGTTGTTTCCGTATTTCCAGTAGTTGTTGGCATATTCATGGGTGTGGAAGTAACTAATCTCTGGATTCTGGGACTTGGGATTATTCTCGGAACGTTTTGCTTCGCATCTTTCAGCATACTCTTATCCGCCTATCCCCCAACAGACACTCCAGCCAGCGTTATGATGTTGTCATCCATGATCAAGCTTCCACTAGTTTTCATAAGCGGAATTTTCATTCCAATAGAAGAACTACCGGATTGGGGAAAAACCATCTCCTCGATATCTCCTCTAACATATTTTACAGACCTTGCGAGATATTCCATACAAGGCAACAGTTATTATCCAGTTGAGCTAGATCTCATAGTGCTTTCAGCATTCGCAATTCTCTTTCTAGTTACGGCTGTAAAGATACATGAACGCACTATGCAAAAGAGGCTTTGACAGCTACGAAAGATATACGTGCACATAACTGGATGGTTTGTAGTAGCTTCAACCAGTCTCGTTCGATTGAACCAAATTATAGTTTACTCGTACCGGCGGTGCGCAGAAAGGGAGGACGATTTCCTCGGCTAACTCAAGCAGATGCGTACATCCGGCACACGGGGGGCTCTGCAGTAAAGGTTTCAAGTTTTACGGGCACGGTTACCTCCCTCTAACAGGTATCATTTGTTTAATCAGTCTTTGTGACAAAGCTCGTATTAATTCAACGTCAAGGCTATCAAGAACCTTAATGATCTCGGGATCAGTTAAGGAGTATAATCGTCGGTTCCCGTCTTTTCTGAACTTGAGTATCCCGCAGTCTTTAAGAATCCTTAAATGACGTGAAACAACGGGTTGCACCTGACCTACATATGGAACAATCTCGCAAACACACCTTTCTCCATCCTCAAGGAAACGAATAATTTTTAGGCGTGCATTGCTTGCATTTCTTTGATATCTTGTTTAGGTTTGCTTCCTTTCCTTTGTCGATTAGCAATGCGAAGACATCTATGAGGTCTTTTTCTCTGCCAACGGGGATTAGTTTTAATAACATGAGAAGCTCAAGGCTGATTACTTTTGTTGTGAAGGCGAAGTCTTTCGATTCTGGGTAGTATCCTTTAATCTGCAATTCAATGGCTTCTTTGAAAAGGGTCTCAGTTACTGGAATTGAAATGCCTGTTGAAATGTCAAGTGCTTTCGACGCTGATGTGTAAGTCTACGGAATCCTTCGTTAAACTTTTTGCTTCCAGCTATTCCGAATTCGGTATTTCTGTATTCATAGCCTAAGTATTGAGCAACGCTTTTAGTTTACCCAGTGATTTCTTTGTTGTTACGAGGTCTATATCCTTTGTGAATCAGTAGCCTTTTGTGTATGCTCTAATGGCGTATCCTCCTATAATAAGCCGGATTTGCCACTTTTTTCTTCTTCGATTATTTTCTTCAAGTCTTGAAGGCTTTTGCGTTCTAGCTCTGCTTCGCTCATGTTCATCGCCTTAGTAGGTCAAGGAAGATTTTAGAGAGAAAAGCTTTTGACAGGTAGATCTTAAGGTTCCATTTTTTCCTACTTCTTGGTAAATGCTCTTTTTCGCTGGAAAAGGGGCTAAGTTCCACCTTGCTTGGGAAGGTTGTTGAGTATGAAAGGTCTGTTCCCTTTAGGATTTGG
>Ga0180849_125_pt1 | contig 13749 bp, 18 predicted proteins | sample Deesub1362B_J571_FD_124167 | JGI IMG/M metagenome (GOLD analysis project Ga0180849, IMG submission 124167) | Candidatus Bathyarchaeota archaeon JdFR-06 | reverse complement strand
TAACATTGTTTCTTTTCAAAAGTTTCATCACCATAATTTCCATGGCTGTCATAGATTTCATGTCTAAAGCCCCGCGCCCCCAAACAAAACCGTCTTTGATCACCCCTGCGAAAGGATCTACACTCCACTCCTTTGGGTTGGCTGCAACAACATCCAGATGTGATAGAAGAAGCAAACTTGGTCCTTCGCCTGTTCCTTTAAGACGTGTTATTAAGCTTCCTCTTCCTGGGGCAGATTCAAAAACTTCGCAGCTGAATCCTTCACTCTCCATATTTCTCTTCAGAAATTTTACAGCCTCAGTTTCGTTTCCTGGAGGGTTAGTGGTGTTTATGCGAATCAGATCGATTAAAAGATCTGTAACTTCTTCCTCAATTTCCTTTAGCAATTGAGCGCGCATTTAAACTCGCACCTGTGTTAGATTGCTTATAAAGCAACTATTCACTTAAGATTTGTCTTCAGATCGTTAACGGTTTAGCATGTTAGATGAAACGCGCCTACAACACGTTTGCCAGAGCCTAAAAGCTTGTTAAAGGTTTTGCAAGCTTCTCTTGTTGGCTGTGCGATAAGCTCTATTCCAAGGCTTTTCAAAGAATTTTGTGTTTCTGGTAAGATTTTCATAAGTCCATAATATCCTGTGCCGACAACGAGCACTTGCGGTTTTGGCTCATATTCTATAATTTCTTTTAAATCCTCCATATAGAGGCTGTGTCCTTCTTTTCTCCACCAATTATCTTTAACTTTTTCGGGGAAGACGATGATGTCGCTGCTGTATTCTTTTCCATCTATAATTATTAAGCCAAACTCGTATGAATCAATCAAGCTGAGCACCCATAAAGGATTTTCAGAGCGTTCTGAAATTTAAGATTCACTGAAATTAGGAACAGATTCTAAAATGCCAAGAGTGAATCAAGTTTAGCTTATATGATAAAATTGAATAATGAATTTAAGAAGATGTAATTATAAAAAAGGGAAATTGCTAGAAAATATAAAAGGGCTGCAAAATGGAGATTCTTTCTAAAGATTTTTACGAGAGAAACCCGGCTACAGTTGCGCAAGAATTGCTGGGGAAAATTCTGACACGAAGAATGAATTTTACGATTCTCTCTGGAAAAATTGTGGAAACAGAAGCATATTACGGTGAAAAAGATCCAGCCTCTAGAGCTTATAAAGGAAGAAAGAGGTTTAATGAGTTGATGTTTTTAGATGTGGGAAGAACTTTCATTTACATGGTTCATGGTAACTGGCTTTTAAACATCGTTGCTCATGTTGAGGGTGGAGTTGGAGCTGTTTTGATAAGAGCTTTAGAACCGTTAGAAGGAGTTGAAGATATGTCGAAGAATAGAAAAGTAGAGAATCTCTGTGAATTAACTAGCGGTCCTGGGAAGTTGACCAAGGCTTTAGCAATAACAAAGGATTTGAATGGAATTGACGTTACAAGAACAGATAGCGAATTGTTTGTTGCGGAAGGGAAAAACGGAGATTTTCAAATTGGCACTTCTCACAGAATTGGTGTGAAAGCGGATTTGCCTCAAGATTTAAGGTTTTTTATTAAAGGAAACATGTTTGTCTCGAAGCTCTCTTAACAAATCTGGACAGAATGGAGAAAAGTTCTTTTAATCTCCCAATTAAATATGAAAGTTGTGAGAAGGGTTTGTAATGACCGTTCAACCGCAAATTCTCTCTCGCTTACGGGAGTATTCGCCCGCAAAAACCTTGGGGTTAATATCTGACACACATGTTCCAGCAAGAGCTAAAAGTATTCCTCAAAAAGTTTTCAAAGTTTTTGAAAACGTCGGTTTTATAGTACATGCTGGAGACTTAGTAGATATATCGGTTATTGACGAGTTGGAGCAGCTTGCCCCTGTTCTAGCTGTTTATGGAAACATGGATGGTCCTGAAATCCGTGGAAGATTGCCGAAAATGAATTCAGTTAAGATTTTTGATTGGAAAATTGGAGTTCTACATGATCCAAGAGCTCTTTTTGGAATGAAAAAAATGCGAGAAATTGCCAAGCAGAATGCTCTTGACGTTCTGGTTTATGGGCATACTCATAATTCAAGTGCTAAATGGGATAAAAACATTCTTTTTATTAACCCTGGAAGTCCAACAAATCCAATACCCCCTTTTATAACTAAGCCTACTGTCGGTTTGTTGATAATAACCAAGGAGAAAATTACTCCACAAATAGTTCAAATCTAGAAGAAGTTTTTGAGAAACTTTTAAGTTTTTACTTTAACTGATCTCTCCCCTACTGTAGAATGTCGTTGGAGAGCGAATTTTAAAAGCAAACTAGTTTGATTTTTTAGAAAGATTACTTGAGGTGCGCGTTTATGGAATGTTGCCAAAATCCATGGAACAAGAAATGTGGGAATAACGATATTGAAGTTTATATTTTTCTGAAAGAAGAAAGGTTGCCTATTTGTAGGGACTGCTGGAAGGAAATTGCGGAAAAAAATCTGGAGTGGTGAATAAGTGGAAAGAATCAGCCTAAGCACTGCCAAATCTTTTTTGGGTAAAAATGTTAATCTTCATTTGAAAGATGGTTCTGTTATAGTAAATGTTCTCTTGCTGGATATTTTGAAGGATGAATTTGGAAAAGAAACTTTTGTAAATTGCATTCCGTATAAAAGGCGGAACTCGTTTAAAGTGTCGCTTAGGAACATTGCTTGGGTTGAGCAGATAAATCTAAAACTGATTTTGGCGGATGATAGAAACTAGAATAAATAAGCTTTTTACGAGAAAAACCGATTAGAAGTGTTGTGTTGAATAGTTTATGCTTTGCTCGCGGTGTGGTAAGTGTTGCGAGAAAACGGAAATGTTGCTTTCTGAAGCGGATATTAGGCGTTTGAGGAATGCTGGGTTTAGAGAGAATAGTTTTGTGGTTTATGATGAAAAAGGTTATGCAAGACTACGAAATGTTGGTGGATATTGTATTTTCTATAACAAAGATGAGAGCGAGTGCAAGGTTTACAGGTATAGGCCTTTGGGATGTCGTATTTACCCTGTAATTTATGTTGAAGAAGAAGGAATTGTGATTGATAGGTTATGTATCAGAGGATATACTGTGTCAAGAGCAGAATTAAAACGAAAGGGAGCGATTTTAAAGAAGCTTCTGCAAAGAATAGATAAAGAAGCTGAGGAACGTGTTTTACATAAAAATATCAAAAAACCTTAAATGAGCATATAGAAATTTTATTATGGGTGGAAAAAATGTCGTGTATGGTTATCACAGGTGCATTTTGGGGAGACGAAGGCAAAGGCAAGATAATTTCGTATCTAGCCTTAAAAGACAAGCTAGATGTTTGTGTGAGAACGGGATCTGTTAATGCAGCTCACACTGTGTGGTATGAAGGGAAACGTTATGCTCTACATATGGTTCCTGCTGCCTTCGTTTATGAAAAGTGTCGCTTATTTATTGGCGCAGGCTCGAATGTTCATGTCTCGCAATTTCTAAAAGAAGTGGAAGAAACTCGGGTAAAAGGTCGTATAGGTGTAGATTATCAAGCGTCCATAATTGAGGAGAAGCATTCTATCCAGGATAAGACGAGCGCTCATTTAAAGGGAATAGGTACAACAGGCTGGGGTGTAGGGCCAGCTATCGAAGAACGTGTTCGTCGAACTGCGAAGCTTGCCAAAGATGTTTCAGAATTAGGGCCATACTTAACAGATGTTGCGACAGAAGTCAACAAAGCCTTGGATTCTGGAAAAAAGGTTTTGCTGGAAGGGACTCAGGGTTTGCTGCTATCTCTTTTCCATGGAACCTATCCGTATGTAACAGGCAGGGATACAAGTGCATCTGCTATATGTTCTGAGGCTGGTGTTGGTCCAACAAAGGTCGATGATGTTCTAGTGGTGTTTAAATCTTTTATGACGCGTGTGGGTGCTGGACCCTTACCTGGAGAATTGACAAAAGAAGAAGCTTTGAAGCGGGGATGGTTCGAAACAGCTGCCGGAACTGGACGTGATAGACGTTCTGCTCCCTTTGATTTTGATTTGGCAAAGAAAGCTGTGATGATTAATGGTGCAACGCAAGCTGCTCTTACAAAACTTGATGTTTTATATCCAGAATGCAAAGGAGCTAGAGAATTTGATGAGCTTCCTGCAAAGGCAAAGGAGTTTGTAAGCGTGATTGAAAAACAAACAGGTGTTGCTATTGTGCTCATTGGCACTGGTCCCGATGCTTTAGATATCATTGATCGGAGAAGCTGATTTCATCCAGAAAATTATATAACATTTCTTTTATTACGCTTAATTCTAAAAATATGACGATGAAGGAGTTTAGCTTTGACAAGAATCGGTTATCTAAGATTTTTGAGGTTGACGTTTCCTCTTGAAGTTTTGAACAGGGATCTTAAACTGATTTTTTCGTCTAATCTTATGGGTTCTTTCGGTGATGGATTGTATGCGTATATTTTGCCATACTATATAACCCAAAATCTTGATGCGGGTCCTGTGGAAGTTGGAATGCTTTATGCTGTAGTAGGTTTTGTTGCGGCTTTGACATTGTTTTTTGCTGGAATGATTGCAGACAAGTATGATCGTAAAAAGATAATGGTTGTTGGATGGATGGCTTGGATTCCCGCCCCTTTAATTTTCTCTTTTGCCAGCGATTGGCTTCAAATGTTGCCCGGAATGATTCTGTGGGGTTTTTGGCTTGGGGGTCCTACAAGTACAGCTTACATTGTTACAGCTGCAAATACAAGAAAGTTGACTTTGACATTTACAGCTCTGTCTTCGGCATGGTCTTTTGGCTATATCTTTTCTCCTGCTTTAGGCGGTTATATGGCTGAAGAAGTAGGTATGCCCATTGTTTTTTATCTAGCTTCATTTTTTTATGCCTTGGCATGTTTAACTCTATTGTTTATTAGTAGTCAACAAGCACGAAAAGATGTAAAACAAAAGACCAAGAATACAAAGAGTTCTTTTCTGGAAGTTTTGAAATCCAAAGAGTTGCTCAAGTTTTCGCTCTTGTTTGCAGCAATAATGTTTATAGTCTTGCTATTTCGTCCCTTTGTTCCCCAATTTCTCGCAGATATCTATTATTATGGGGATTTGGAAATAGGCATTTTTGGGTCGTCAGCTTTTTTGGGCTCAGCTGTGTTAGGTTTGCTTTTAGGCAGGATGGGGGACAAGTGGGGGAAATCTTATGCGCTTGCCGCCTCCATGATTTTGTGTAGTTTTTCCCTTGCTTTGTTGCTGTTGGTTGGCAACTTCTACATTTTGATAATTACCTTCTTCATTTTAGGTAGCTCTTACCTTACATGGTCTTTGATGGGTGCCATTGTTGGTGCTGTAGCTCCAGAACCTATTAGAGCAAGATGGATTTCTATACCACAAACCGTAAGCATGTTCAGCTCCATAATAGCTCCTTATATAGGAGGTATACTCTATGATGTTTCATCATATTATCCATTTGTTCTGGCGATAATTGTTACAAGCTTACTTGCACTCATATCATTTGTACAGGTATTTGAATAGACAACCTAAGCTATAAATCTGCGGAACTTTTATCTTAAAGAAACTTGCTCGATTTAGGCTTAGGAAAAGAGGTAAGAAATATGAGTGAAATTCGTGAACTTTATTCTAAACTGCCTTTGTCTTTCATGTTTCTAATGCTTCTGGTGGGATTAATCGCTGGAAGCATACCCACATACTATGTAGCTTCTCAACAAATCCATAGCTTAAATCAAGAAGTTTTAAATCTTCAGAATCAAATTTCCAAGTTGCAAGGTTTTTCAGAGATTACTTGTCAAAATATAACCTTCTATTACCATAATGTCTCACTTTCCCAAATATATGAAAGAGTCAAAGACTCTGTTGTTTTAGTTAGGGGTAGAACAACCACAGAAAACGTTCAAGGCTCTGGCTTTGTTTACAATTTTTCTGGAATAATGGTAATAATAACCAATTACCACGTGATACATGACGTAATACCTGGAACTCTAAGTGTAACTTTTTTCAATGGAAATGGATACTCTGCAGTTGTAAACGGGACAGATCCATATGCAGATCTAGCTATTTTAATAGTTGAAGCTCCAGAATCCGAATTCAAACCTCTTGAGATTGTAAGTTCTTCGACTTTGAAGGTGGGCGATCCTGTGATAGCTATAGGAAATCCCTATGGTTTAGTGGGTTCCTTGACCACTGGTGTTGTAAGCGCTCTTGGCAGGACTATTACCGAAGAATATACTGGAGGTTTTGGGATAGCAAACATTATTCAAACAACTGCTCCAATAAACCCTGGAAATTCTGGTGGTCCCTTGTTAAATTATGATGGCAAGGTTGTCGGAATAACTACTGCCATAGTTTCAGATTCCCAAGGTTTAGGCTTTGCTATTCCATCCAACACCATACTTAAAGAACTATATTCTTTGATAAAAACTGGCACGTATCATGGGCATTCTTACATGGGGTTGGTGGGAAGAGATATGGATTACGAAACTGCACGGAAATTTGGCTTAAACGTAACTTATGGTTGGCTTGTGATGGATGTATTAGATGGACCTTCGCATGGGAAGTTATCGTCAAACGATGTGATTGTTGCAATGAACGGCACACGAATAAGAAATGGAGATGATCTCGCAAGCTATCTTGAAGAACATACTTTGCCGGGATATGAAATTACATTGACAATATGGCGTAAGATAGAGGATTCTTGGGAAAAAATACAAGTAGAGATAACTTTAGGCGAAAGACCTCCACCGCCAGTATAGCATAGAATTTCAATAAAATGTTGGTGGGGCTGCCCGGATTTGAACCGGGGTCCTTCCCGCACAAGGCAAACGCCACAGCGCATAGAGAGCCCAAGTCTCCAAGCCTAGACCAAGCTAGCCGACAGCCCCTTTAGGTTGTTGTTGGCAAAATAGAAGATTTAATAGGATAAATTTAAAAGATTCTCCAGAAAAGGAAGGTTGAGGATTTTGAAAGTCATTGTTAGAAAGATGCGAAAGGAGGATTTAACTGTGGTTTCTGAATTGGCTATGTTAGCTAATCCGCATGCTACTAAGGAGGATTATAGCAAACATCTTTCTGATGAGTTGAGGGAAAATCCGGATTTGTCTTTTGTTGCCGTTGAGGGGGAAAGAGTTGTGGGGTATGTTCAGGGGGATGTTAGGGGTGAGGTTGCAGTTCTTGAGGACATTGTAGTAACTGAGGAGTATCAAAGAAAGGGAATAGGCAAATTATTGTTAGATAACGAGTTAAAAGTCTTAAAGGAGAAAGGGGGTAAGGTGGTTTTTGCTGAGGTTCATTATAAGTGCAGTTCGGCTATTCCTTTTTATTATAAATTTGATTTTCGTATATCTGGTTTTAGCCAAGACTATTTTGGAATTGGGCATGATGCAATAATACTTAAGAAAATATTGCACGAGTAGTGGGTTGGTTTGGAACTTCGTGAAGTTATTTTTGCCTTTGGCCATGAAAATGTGTTAGCTACGCATAGAACAACTTTTGAAATTACAAAAAAGGTAGAATTATCCAAGAGAGGGGATTGTATTATTGCGGTTTCGGCGGATAAGTCTTTAACAGATCTGGGTTTTAAGTTTAGAGAGGGGTTGAAAAGAGAAAACGCGAAAATATCCATATTTATTGAGGCTGGTGATGTGGGGGATGCGGTAAATGCTTTGGGGAGCTCAAAGCTGATCCTGTCTCATCCTACAGACATGGTTATTAGAAAAAGCAGTTACATATGTGGCAGAACATTAGCGATTAAGGCGGATAAGGCTGCCTGTGACTTGTCAAGAAGTCTTGTGGAAAAACTGCGAAATCCTAAGCAGAAAGTGAAAATAACCTTGACAGTTAAAGTTTAGCGAATTTTCGCGTCCAGAACGACTTGTCCCTCATAGGGCGCGGTGGCCCGTACAAGTTTGGAAAACAGTATTTTTTCCACTTTCCTGTTAGAACGAGCTACTTCGTCTATGAAATTGCGTTTCACTTTTTCAATAGGTTGGGCAGCGTTAATGAAGCTATAGAAGTGGATTATGCCACCAGTAGGTTTAAGCGCTTTACACGCAGCACCCACATATTCTAAGGCTTTTTCAGGTAGATTCATAATCACCCGTTCTGCAACGCTATGAAGTTGTTCTTCCACAACCTTTTTCGCATCTCCTAAGATGGGGAGAACTTTGTTTTCAACTCTGTTAAGCCTCACATTTCTTTCCAAAAATTCAATTGCATGGGGGTTTATGTCTATAGCATAAACTTTGACGTTTTTGCGGGTTTTTGCGATTAGAATGGCGAAGGGTCCTACTCCGGTAAACATGTCGATGATTGTTTCCCTCTCTTCAACTTGTGAGGCTACTCTGCTGTGTTCATAGGAGAGTCTTGGAGAAAAATATACTTTGGCTAAGTCTACATAGTATTTGCATCCATATTCTTTGTGAAGTGTTTCAGTTTTGGGTTCGCCGGCAATTAAGGTTAGTTTTCTTAACCTGTAGGTACCGCTGACAGCACTTGCTTTTGCTAGAACTGTTTGCACATTTTTGTTGACTTCCAAAATTGCCTTTCCAATGTTTTTCTTGTATTTTTCGAGTTCTGGTGGAATTTCAATTATGGCTATTTTGCCTACGATATCCATGGATTTCGGTAAACTGGCCAATAAGTGAGGTGGAAGAGTGTCTTCAAGAATTTCCTCGAGGGTTGCTTTTTTCTTCTTTTTACCGGTGAAGTTTTTGACCGAAATTTCGTGTTTTGGAAGAGTTTCTTTAATGGATTCTGCCTCTTTTTCCGTTGGCTTTCGATTTAACGGAATGTAAATGAAATCCTTGTTTCTTTGGATTTCCAATTCTTTGTCTAAAATGCTTAGTTTATTGGAGAGAACAATGGCTTTTTCTCCTTGTGTTTTGGGGACTTTTAGGCATATGGCTTCTTTGCGCATTAAAATCCCTGATATTTTGTTTTGTAGGTTTTTTCAAGTTCTTTTGCCTTAGCCTTTGTTTTTTCAAAAAGTCGTCTGGTTATAGTTTTTTCTTGAACTGCCTTTTCAAGTTTGTCTACATCTAATATCTCTGTAGAACCATCTGGTTTGATGCAAACATCGATTTCCAAGTCTACATAGCGAAGGGTTTTAGGATAAACTTCAAGTGGAGTGTTGAGGTTTATGTATGTTCCTTTCCATTCGCCTCGGCGGGAGAAGTATTCTGTCTTTATCCATAATTCTCCAATTATCGTTTGGCTTACTGCTTTGTCTCCAACTTCTTTCTCAACGTTTAATCCGTCGTAAAAGCCATTTGAGCGCATTACTCGGCTGTATTTCACTTCTAAATCGTTTATAGATTCTATTGTGGCTTGCCCGAGATGGAAAATCATTCCGCTAAGTTTTACATGTTCCACGTCCACGATTGAGTCTTCTTCTGGAAATTCATCCGCAATATGATTCTTGAAAGATTCTTCAACTTTGCTTTTTTCTTCACCTTTCTCTATAAGTTTTTCAGCCATTTCTAAAGCTGCAGAAACTCGACCTCCACAACTCTTGTAAAAATGGTGTCCATCCAAAGTTGGAGCAACAGTGCTTCTCCATTTATCTAAGCTTTTTTTAGAAAGACATGGGAATTCTACGTCTATGAAATAGGATCCTTCTACAAGGAGTGAAGGAGATTCCGCCTTTGATGCTTTTTTATTTAGATATTTGATTTTCTCATTAAGAATTTTTACCTCGCTTTCTAAGACTTCTTTTAGTTGATTTGCAGCGCTTTCTCGCCAGATTATTCCCCAACCTTGAGGTGCTAATTTTTTTCCAAGAGTGTATAGTTCTGTGCGTTTGTTTAAATTGCGAATTTTCAGGCTAACGCCTACTTTGCTATTTTGTGAAAGAATTGCATAGTTTCCAATAATTTTTAGTTGTGTAGTTAAAACTGGATGTTTGAACCCCATTCTTTTTCTTTCAACTTGAACCAGTGGAGATTTTTCGCCAGTAAGTTCGCTTTCGGGAAGTCTTCCTACAATATTTTCGCCAATGTCAACATAAATCACATTGTTATCTGATTCTGCTACTCTGCCCTTGTAAATTCCGTCGACACTGGCACGCCATTTTCGTGTTAGTACATCTTCAAGATTTGAATGTAAAATTGAGTGAAGCGTTTCTATGGCTTCGCGTTTTCCTAAGGCTCTTATTCCTTGCAAGTCGTATCTGTCTTTTATTTTTATGTCTGGAGGTGCTGAATTTTCTGAAAGTTTAAAGCGTTTTTTAATAGCTAAAGAGGGGTTAACTATTTCAAACCCGTTTTTTAGAAGCATTTTTGTTAAGGCAGTGGTGTAAATTCCTCTGACTTGGGCTTTCATAGCCTAGTCAACTTTTTCAATTCTGTAAAGATTTTTTACCTTTTTAACATTAAATTTAACATCTAAGATTTTTTCTGCAAGCCAGATGTTGGTTTCTAGATGGTCAGAAATTGCTCTTGTCAGGAAAGCGGATTTTCCTTTAGCTAGAGCCATGTAAAGAATGAGCATATCGGCTAAGTGTATGTCTACAGTAGGTTTGCCGGATAATTCTCTGTAAAATTTTTCAGCAGCTTCTCTTCCCACAGTTTCACTTGTTTTTCTGATTTCTCCAATAGCGTCTGCTCCAAGAATTACATTTGTATCTGTTTCGGCCCATAATACGATGGAGCTGCCTTTTTGCAGGGGATTCGATTTGTCATTGATTATTTGGATGTCTGCAGTGTAGCCTCTTTCTCTTAAATAGTTGTTTGCTGCCTTTGCTTGTCTTTCGGCAACTCTTCTATCAGCGAGAAAAGTGCAGACTGAAACGCCTTTTATGGTTTTTATTTTCCCGATTTTCTCCAAAAGTATGGGATTTAAAGTTTTACAAGGCTCAACGGTTATGGTGACTTCTCCCATTCCTTTTGGGTAGTAACCATATTTTTGAACGGTTAAGTTTGTGTCTAATCCCATGCGTTTCAGTGTTGGCAGCAAGACAAAACGCACATAATTTATGGTGGGAGAGTGGTGGACATCTGTTCCACCTTTTGAAACCTGTAAGTGAACAGTGTTTTCTGCAAAAGCGCAGATGGGAAGAACTGTCATTAAAAGCATGGGTATACTTCCAGCAGTTCCAATTTCTGCCTTGATTTTTCCACCCTTTATTTTTTTAGGCTTAAACCATAATTCTCGCGAGTTAATCTCTGCTCCTTGTAATTCTGCGTCACAAAGTTTGCCGGCTGTTAAAACTGCTTCTAGATGTTGTGGTCTTAGTCCTGGTTGTGGTCTGTTTTGTCTAATGTTGTAGATGTGAAGAGGTTTGCTTAGAATGGAGGCTAAGGCAACAGAGAACCTTAGAATTGTACCGCTTCCGCTTTTTTGGCTTCCATCGATTTCAATCAATGGACTGGGGATCTCCTTTGGTAATTCTCATGAAAGAGTCAAACAATTAATAAACAAGGTTAGGTATTAAGGATTTGGAAAGGAGAAAATGATATGGCTGAGGAAAAGAGAAATCTGGAAAGGATTGTGGAAAGAATCGATGAACTTCTTGTAGTTTTGAATAGGGTTTCAGAGGATTTGAGGCAGATCTCTATTTCGTTAAAATCTTTAGCGGTTTCCCGGCTTCCAACACCCACACCTACTCCAACAATAACACCAGCTCCAGCACCCGCTCCCACACCTACGCCTGGTCCTGAAAGATTCCAGTCTGTGGAAGATGTTAGAATGATGTTTCCAGAGAATTTGGAGAATTTATTAAATTTTGAAGAGAGAGCGGATCATATTGCTGTGAAGCCTCGCCAGTTTTTGGGATCCGAAAATTTTGCTAAGATAGCTTCTATAGTGCGGGATATGGGCGGCGAATATATTAGTGCTGGGAAAGAATCCCATTTCAGGGTTCCCAAGAAGAAAACTTAGAAGCGATACCCATATCTTATCCTGAAATCTTCAAATTCGCCACTGTATCTTTCCCAAATAATCTTTACATCAGTGACTCTGGCTCCTGGTGGACCACGCTTACAGAATTCTATTAGCTCTTTGACTTTTTCTTCTTCCCCTTCAAATACAGCTTCTACTCTGCCGTCAGGGAGATTGCGAATCCAGCCTTTAACATTTCGCTTTTTTGCTTCATACTGGGTGTCTGATCTGAAAAACACGCCTTGCACCCGTCCACTGACGAAGACGTGAGCTCTGACTTTCACGGGAAACCACCTCTAGAGGTGTATTTTGTCTCTCAACTTTCCACTTTAACTTATCTCTCTCACCTGTTCAAAAGTGTCGTATCAACACTTGTCTTAAAAATTATTTTCTAGGATTGATGTTTTGGTGTGGTCGTCGTGATTCAAAACTCTAATGGGAAACTGTTGATTTATGCTTCTAGATTTGCTTTTAGTCAAAAAAGGCTGAAATCGGTAAGTGCGGCAGTGGAGAAAATAGCTGAAACTTTAAGACTGGATTTGGAGTTTGTCTCGTTTAAAGATAATTTCAAACATATTTACGTTTATTACAAGAATGGAGAAGATGAGCCTGTCCCTGTTTATTGTAATAAAGGTGGAGAAGCGGAAGTGAAAGATGTTTTTAGGGCTTTAAGGAACATGATGTTTGTTTTGTCTTTCCATCCAAAATATTCGGGCTTAAAGCGTGTGAGAAAAGAGATTATGAGGTTTTCCTGAACTTTATTGATTGGTTTTCGAGGGTTATCTCGTAAATCTGGTTCACATCGAAATCTATTCCAAGGCTTTCATATTCTTGCTCTGTTAGAAATAGGATTAGTTTTGGAATTCTGAATTGTGTTTTCGCTGGAAAGATGGGCATCTGCTGTTGTAAAGCTTGAAGGACGTCTTGCACAACTTTTGCTTCTTCTGTTCGGGGTCTAACCACGAAACGGGGAATCTGTCTTTCCTCGATGAGTTCTATGCGTTTTCCAAGGTTACCGTCTAAGTCTCGGATAGATTCAATCTTATTTACTCTAACACGAAACATGATTCTTCTCGGAACATATAGTTCATTTCCACTATTTGTACATTTTCTGAAAGAGTAAATTGTCCTGCGATGTTTTTATTCCATTTCTATGGTGGCTGGCGGCTTAGGTGTAACATCATAATAAGCTGTGGATATGTTTCGGCATTTTGAAACTATTTCTGTAGCGATAATTTTTAAGATATTCCACGGGATTTCAGAAACTTGAGCTCTCAAGAAATCTTTGGTCTGTATGGCTCTTATCCCTATTATGTAGGGTTTTTTCTCTGCTAAATCCTTGATTGCGTAGAAAATTCTAGTCACTGAGGGGTTTTCAGTTGTTATTCGTCTTTGAAGGGAGATAAGATGTTTAATGGGTATTTCATGGATTTTACTGTTCATTGTTTGTACTTTAATGGCGGCAACAAAACCATAACGACGTTTTCCTCCTTCAACGCCGGTAGCCTTATCCCGCAAAATTCTCATGTGAACGTTTCGTGAAGGAACGTTAAGAAATCGGGCTGTCGTTTCTTGGATATGCGAAGTAAGTGTTGCGTCTAAAATTTCCTCATTATCCATTATCACAGCAAAGTATTGACTAGGCTTATACTGGACAAGTCCACTTTCGACAATAGTTGTGGCTTTCTTTAGAGTCTCTAACTTGTCAGGACGAATTTCACCTACTACGCGAACGGATAAGCCTGGCCCTGGGAAGGGTTGTCGTTCAGAAATTTCTGTTGGCAGTCCGAGGGTTCTTGCAACCATGCGGACTTGTTCCTTAAATAATGAGACGAGGGGTTCTACAACTTTGAAGCCGTATCGTTCCATGGGGCTAATGCCAATCTGTTCTAAAACGTTGTGCTGTGTTTTGAT
>Ga0180849_118_pt1 | contig 17960 bp, 22 predicted proteins | sample Deesub1362B_J571_FD_124167 | JGI IMG/M metagenome (GOLD analysis project Ga0180849, IMG submission 124167) | Candidatus Bathyarchaeota archaeon JdFR-06 | reverse complement strand
TATATATAATGTAAACTCCACATAACATCATTATTCCAGCCATAAGCTGAATAGTGGAAAATGGTTCTCTTAGCACAGCAAGAGCAAATATTGCTCCGAAAAGTGAGGACGTAGAGAACACAACTCCTGTTCGCATTGAACCTATTTCTCTCAATGCAAAAAGGAAAAATAAAAGGGAGAATGCTATGCTAAAAGCTCCCACAGTCAATAGATAAGGTAAGGAGGCTATGGGTACACTAAAACTTATTCCAAGAATTTGAGATATTGCGAGCAAAGCGGTGCCTCCAATAAAACATTTTAACCCAGTCACCATTACGATGTCCCTTTTCTTACTAAGAAACTTGCTTAGATTGTTATCTATCCCCCAAAACAAACATGCTCCAATGATCAAAACATTGCCATAAATTTGTTCAGTCAAGGTTAGCCTATGAAACTCTGCATTCGTCGTTAAGACGGCGAGACCCACAAGTAGAAGAAGGACACCTAAATAGTCTTTTTGTTTTCCCCGTTCTCCTAGAAAAATAAATGCAAGCAAAATAGTAAATAGAGACTCTGTGTTAAGAAGTAGTGAGGCATTTATTGCAGTGGTTTCGTTTAGTCCATGTAAAAGGAGAAGGGGAGCAATAATCGAACCACAAAGAATGACTAAAGTTAGAATTTTATAATCTCTTGTCAAGAGTTTTGTTTCAGTTTGTGTGGGCGTTTTGAACAATGAGAGAATTTTCTTGTGAACAGGAGAAAAGTGAAATGCAAGTAGCAACACGCCCGCAATAAAATATATCATACCTGCTACTATCAAAGGGTTCAATTTTTCTAAAACAATCTTGTTCAGTGTCGAGCTTATACCAAATAAGATAGCTGATGTGACAGCACCCACATATCCCCAGTGATGAGTCAACAGGAATCATCCGTTAGAGAGGTTTATGAAGAGTTATATCAATCTTGTTCCTGCTGACTTTTCCAAATGTGTTTTCGTCACGAGTATATTTTTCATGATATTAAAGGTAGTCCTCTTCCATTTTCATGCGTGATCTTTTCCTTTTCACCAGAACAATAAACATTGTAATCGCCAAGAGTACTAGTATGACCGAGGGCCATGTCGAAAACTCTGGAATAACAGTATAGACGTAGTATTGACCAGTCATATCATTCACTGTGAAATGTCCGGCATTGTCATATGCGATGATTTTATACTGCACAGTAGTGTCTGCTGGAAACCCTGGAATTTGTCCTGTATATATGTCTTTATTTGCCTTTCTCATTGTGACGTTTGTCCAAGGGGATTCGTTTGTATTGTATGAGAGGATGACTTCGCGTAGTCCACTTCCTACATCAGTTACCTTAACAGAAACAGTCACTGCTTGGTCAGGCTGAACGTTGTCCTTAGGAGGGTTTTGAGAAGGCATGCCAATTAAGGGAGAAGCGGCATCAAAGAGATAGTAGTATTTGCTTACAACAGTCTCTGCAGGCTTGGCCCGGATGGATGGGCCTTCATCATAAGGAAGATCAATGAAAGAGTAGCTGAAGTCGTAAAGGCCCGCCACCCACGACCTATTTAAAATGGCTTGAAAGAAAGCCTCGTAGATATTTGCTTGTTCTGTCAGGTCTAATATGGTGGAAGGGTCATCGGGTTCCGACGGAACTTCTCCATAAGCGCCGCTTACAGCGTTGTCTACACTTGCATAAGCCAACTGAATAATCACTGGTTTATCATATCTTTCAAAGATGGGCTTGGCTTGATTGTCTAATACCTTTTCTAGAGCTTGTTTGATCTCTTGTACAGATGCGTTAGATGAAACATTTAGTTTCATTCCCCAATCGAACGATGTTATGCGAGTAAAATCTAGAAGTGAGGGGAAATCATAGACAAGTTTTGTTCCATCCCCTACTAATAATCCATTATAATGTTGGCGTACCTTCTCGATAAGGTTTTGCATCTTTTGGTCAAATACATTGACGTAGAGAGGGTCTTCAAACTGCCATTCTCCAGGAAATATATGAAAACCTGGACCAGGAAGAAGGAGCATCTCTGCGCCTGTCCGCTGAGCAATCTTAGCATGATACATGTAAAGCTTCTCTGCCTCCTCAAACCACTTGTCCCACCACTCGTTAGAGTGAACTTCCCAAACCTTTGATCCGTTAGGTATCATCCCCATGTTAAACTGGGGAAGTATAAACGCCTTCATCCCCATGGAGTGAATCATGTTTATCTTAGCAATGAGGTCTTCTGTTGGTGTAAACACACCTCCAACTTTGATAGGGCGGGGTTCAACTTCAGGTAGAGGTTCCACTTGGCTGTAGCTCCAGACGGAGGTCACAACAACCCATTCTGCTCCATGCTCCCTAATCCTAGTAAGGGTTGGCTTGTAAAGTGCTAATAATTCAGCTGTCCAATAATCAACCGGATATATGGCTGATATGAAATCCCTTTGAAGCGAGAAAGGAATGTCAATCCAAGAAAAAACCATATCCTCTAAGGTTTGCCCACCATAAGCAACATCGAGGGTTCGGCTAAGACATTCACTCTTTGAGAAGTCGCCTCTTGTATATCTGTACTCTATCCTCTTAGGCGAGTCAAAGGCCACCTCTACTTCCCATAGCCAATCATTGGTTGGCGATCTTGTCATAGGGATTGTCTTGGGGTTCAGGTAGGAGCCTAGTTCAGTAGAGTTTCCAACTAAGTAGATCGTGTCCTCTACCGGGGTGTTTGGGGGAACAGTGACCCTGAAAGTAACGTTGATGGACTCGCTAGGGATTGGCTTGACCGCTTTAGGATACCATCTCCAACATTCTACTGTGTCGCTTATTATCGTGTCGTTTTCGGGTATTATTATAGACCTGAATGACTCTGGGTTGTCTGGGACAAACTTTTCTTCGCCACCAGAAACTGGTCCACGAACATACTTGTATTGGAATACTGTTCCCGGAAAAGCGAAAAGCGTGAAAACCCAGTTATTCTTACCAACTTTATCCATCATTACACTGGGAGCGCCAATATTCAGCATGCATATCGGGTCACCAGCAGGTGTATTTAAAGGTGCTGTGAGGTTAAAAGTTACAGCTACGAATCCAGGTGGTCTCCAATTTGCAATTGTTTCATTTCTTCTCTCATCGACATCTTTTACTATAAAATTCCTTAATACACGTCTTCCGTCAATTGTCCTCTCATTACCAATCATTTCGTTGCCAAGCGTGTACATATACTGTACGTAAATACTTTCATAGAGTTCTAAAGTCGCAGTGAATGCATTTTCGGATACTTTATTCATGGAAACGAATCTGGTGCAGGACCACGCATTAAATCCATAATTTGGATGTGGGCCATGATATGCACCCATTTGGAATGCATTTCCCATCAGTTTGACAACAGAACCTGGAGGCGTATCTTCTGGTATAACAACGTTGAATTGAACTTTTACCTTCTTCGCTCTAACTAGATTGAAACTCACAGTTGTAGTTTCTCCGGGGTTGACCTGAACAATCTTTGATGCATACTTGTAATCTCCTAAAGTGGTCAAGACTGTTACTCGCTGTTTTCCCACGGGAACATCCTCCAATTTGAAACTCCCATCATAGTTTGTGGTTATGTGAACTCCACCTATGGAGATGGTTGCATCCATTATTGGTTCTTTGGTTGTGCTGTCTGTCACATTACCACTAATAATTCCTGATAGAGGAGTATTAGCAATATCGTTCCATCTAGCTATTGTATCCTCAACCAAAGATGTTGTGGAAGTTACGAAAAGGTATCTGTATAAAATTTCGATTTCTTCATTGAAGCGCTCCCTTGTTTTCTTCCATTCAGCCCAATTGTCCCAACCTCTGTCATAGACATAACGGATCATAGCTCCTTCCTGCAATTCCACTGAGGCTAACCAAGTTCCATTTGGATTTTTTGTCATGGGAATTCGTTGCAGCTCATCCCAATCGTAAAAAGGTAACAAGACGAGATATATTGTCTCAGACGAAGGAGTATTATCAGGGATATGCACCTTAAAACTTATAGACCTATAATCAGGGAGTGGTTCCTGTTGAGTTGTTGCTATAGTTTCCTTGGGTGTTACAGGTCTTTTATCTAAGGCATAATCAGATAATGCGTCTAAACTTAATCCTAACAACATTGTTGACATAACTATTAGAAGGATCATTAATATAGTTCTAATAGGATTGGAGGAACATCTTCTAATGCGCATTCAAAGTCGGTGTAGGTTCCTACCACATTTAAAGTTTACGAGTAAATTGGTGCGGGGGTTTAGGTTTACATATAGGTTTATAATCCACGATTTTGATAAATTTATAATTCATTTAAATTCTTCCTTTTTGATGAGCTAGAAATGGTTGCGGAGGTTGATAACGCTAAGAGGTTATCGAGGCTTGCTTCTCTAATGCTTCTTCAATTTTTTCTATGACGCTCTCCGGAATGTAGTATCCTATGTTAAATGCAACTTCGTACGCTAGAGTCGTTCAACATGCAAAATGTCAGTTAGTAGCTTTTCTATCAATAGGTGTTTCCTTACTGCAGATAGAGCTATCTTACGTCCTTTCTTCGTCAGCTTGATTCCCTCGTAGGCCTTATGTATTATCAAGCGTTCTCTCTTTAACCGCTTCACCGTGTTAGTAACTGTTCCAGGAGCTACTTTTAGCAACTTAACGATCTCACATGTCCTAGCGACTCCGTTTTTTTGGAGTCTGTAGATGGACTTAAGGTATTTCTCAATTGTAGCAGTAATTTTCTTGGTCATTAACACTTACTGACCTTTGTTAAATCGGAACTATGAGAGTTGTCCTCCGTTATCCGACAACCGGAGTCAAAACCATTTCGCATCTAAAACCCCAACAATTTCTTTCCTTTCTCCGTAAGTAAGTAGGACTTGACTATTCCTAGCGTCTTTATGTTGCAGCTCGACTTAAGCAGACAATGGTCGCAGAGGCTTTCAGATGGAGACATGGCAAGGATTATGTATTTATCGGCCTTCAGCTTTTCAATGGCGTACTCTACTAAGCTACTTGAAATGCTTAACTCCCGACTGATCTCGTCAACTTTCATGTGTCCTTTCTCACAGATACACCTTAATACTTCCTTAAGGACCATGAAAGCCACCTACGCTTCGGTTTATAATTAAGAAGGTGAGAAAATTGGGTGCTGGTAGTGAATAGTTGATTTTCATTTAGTTTTTGTCACCCTCCATGTGAAATATCCTAGTGGCGTGGACAGAAAGAACAGCCATATCTCTGGTCTGAGGAGACCTGGACCAGCCGTGCCGGAAGTCAACCACTTCCAAGTCCAAGCCTCACCGTCCAAATACGCTAGGTAGGTTCCGAATCCATCTGCGCCGACGATAAGTAGGTACAACACCCCGAAGACAACTGAGAGCAATACACCCACCAATATGAAGCCCAGCGACTCATAATCCCCTTTCCACAGGGGTATCGCACCGAAGTAGGCGGCTCCAATAACGAGCGTCGCAAATCCCCCGAACAGGTCTATTGGAAGCCCAAGAATGGCTTCAGCGGCTCTTGGTGTCAGTAGATCCCAGAGTCCTGTCATGAACTCAATTAAACCGATTATAATGTAGAAGATTCCTAGGATAATGGCGTAGGTCACTAAGGACTTTCTAGTCTCTTCGCTTAGCTTCATAGCATCACCTCATACATATCCAAGTAAGCTTCCTATGCCAACGATTGCCAAGGATACAATATACGCAAGTATTAATCCATACACAACTGAGAAAATTGTCCACTTCCAAGAATTGGTTTCTCTGTAAATGACGCCGATGGTGGCGACGCAGGGAATGTAGATCAACGTGAAGGCCATGAAGGCAATCCCTGTTAACGGGGTGAAAATCCCGTGCGATACTATCGCTTGTTTTATAGCCTCTTCCTTCTCTTCTCCAACACCGAAGAACACACCGAATGAACCTACGACTATCTCCTTGGCTATGAAACCAAAGAACAGGGCTACCGCGCCCATCCAGTTAAAGCCTATCGGGCGAAAGATGGGCTCTATGGCTTTTCCAAACATGGCTATGTAGGAGTTCTCTATTAGGTATTCGCCTCCCATGTGAGTTGCTTCCCACGGATAGCTGGACAAAAACCAAACGGCTATTATGCCCAGCAAGATGATTGTACCCGCCTTTTTAAGGAATATTACCCCTCTTTCCCACATGTGAACCAGAGTGTTCCTCAAAGCTGGCGTAGAATACATAGGAAGCTCCAAAATGAAAGGAGAAGGTTTACCCTTAAAGTATGGGATTACTCTTCTGAACAACAATGCCATAAGCACGGCTAAAGCTATCCCGAGTATGTACATGGAGTAGACGCCGGCCGCGGCGTATCCACCGAGCACAGCCCCGCTGATTAGGATGTACACTGGTAACCTGGCGCTGCAAGACATCAAGGGATTTACGAGGATTGTTAGTATACGATCTTCTTCCTTGTCTATGGTTCTCGTAGCCATAACCCCTGGAATGTTGCATCCAAACCCGATAAGCATGGGAATGAAGGATTTTCCGTGTAACCCCAGCTTATACATTATTCTGTCCACCACGAAGGCCGCCCTCGCCAAGTAGCCGCTGTCCTCAAGTATGGCAAGTCCGAAGAACAGGAAGAATATCGGTGGTAGAAAGACTAACACACCTCCTAACCCTCCAAAAATTCCGTCCGCCACAAAGGAAGCAACCTGCTCGTTGGGAATAGAAGCACTCGCCGTTTCTCCAAGCTTACCAAAAACCATGTCTATCAGATCAGAAAGAGGAGCTGAAACGTCAAACGTGAAACGGAACAGCGCCCACCAAAGCGCCAAAAACATTGGTATGCCCAAATATTTGTTTAAGAATGCCTTGTCAAGTAAATCTGAGAGGGTTAGAGGTCTTGCTCCCTTTAAAACTTTGGGTATAATTTCACTTATGAATTCGTATCGCTTTTCGGCAAATGCAACTTCAGGTTCTTCTCCAAAGATCTCTCTAGCTTTTTTGCTCATCGAATCCTCCAGTATCTCATGCTTCCACAAGCTTCCCTCTATCTCTTTGAGAACATCCTCGTCACCCTCCAACGCCTTGATCGCGAGCCACCTCGTGGGATATCTGCTTGAAAGCTCCTTGTCTTTAACTATAGCTTGCTCTACTCTGGAAATCAATTCGTCAACTGTCTTCCCGTAGCTAATCTTTACCTTCCTTCTCGTTTCCTTTTCTCTGGCAGCTTCGACGACGGCTTCCTTCAGCTTCTCCATTCCTTCCTTTGTCGTCGCAACTGTTGGAATCACTCGCATTCCAAGCAGTTTAGAAAGTGCGCCAACATCTATTTTGTACCCTAGATTCTTCGCTATGTCATATTTGTTTAACGCGATGACAACGTTCGCTTCCAGTTCCAATAGTTGAAGTGTCAAGTAGAGGTTTCTTTCGAGGTTTGAGGCGTCAACGATGTCAATCACGACATCAGGCTTCTCCCTGACTATATAGTCTCTCGCTATCAACTCGTCTACGGAGCGAGCTGTAAGGCTGTAGGTTCCTGGAAGGTCTATTATCTCCATTTCTTCGTTTTTATACATGCATTTTCCCTCTTTCTTCTCAACGGTCTTTCCTGGCCAGTTACCTACGTGTGCCCTTCCTCCGGTCAGGTTGTTGAAGATTAAACTCTTGCCAACGTTCGGATTTCCTATCACGGCAACTCTTATCATCATGTCATCACCCTGGACTCACGATTATTTTCATCGCCACGCCTCTTCCAAGGGCTATCCTTGATCCTCTTACATCAACCAAAACTGGACTTGGAGAACCTGATTTCAATACTTTCACTTTTGTGCCATAGGTAAACCCCAACTCCGACAGCCTCCTAACCAGGCCTCTGCCCCCTCTAAGCTTAACAACGATTGCCCCATCATTCTCGGAGAGCATAGCCAGCGGAATTCCGTCATTTCTCTCTTTCATCCACAAGAACATACACCTTCTCAGCTTCCTTTCTTCTCAAGCTCAGGTTATACCCTTTTAGCAGAAATTCAACGGGATCTCCAAGGGGTGCTTTTCTTACAACTGTGATTTCTGTGTCTCTTACTAACCCCATGTCTAGCATTCTTCTTCGGGTGGCTCCGCCCCCGACAACCCTTGTGACTACTCCTTTCTCTCCAGGCTCCAGATCGCTTAACTTCTTTTCCATGCTAAACCCTTCGGTCCGCTTAAATTTTTAGGGTTACCTAACTTCCTAGCTGTCATTAGGTGTACTTAGAAATTACCCTAAGGAAATTAGGTTGATTCTGATAGACCAAAGAAAGTTAGGAAATTGCTTTACACTCTAACGGTCGTGGCCTCATATGCTACTGGTCTTCTTTCTCACAGTATTTTTTGAACTGTTCTAGCCATCTATTCACAAACTTAGGGCGTTCTGGGGTACTAGTAAAAAACTCTACGAATCTTGTGAATTGTAGTACCGTCTTCGGGTGCAGTCGATGCTCCAGTATATGAGAGTCCTTTAACGCAATTTCCTTTGGAACCAAGATGATCTCAAGGAACTTTTTGAATGTTTCATGTCTTTTAGCGATAACTTTTGCTATTTCTTTCCCTTGAGAGGTAAGTGTGACTGCACCATATTTCTCATAGGCGACAAATCCCATCTGATGAAGCTTTTTCATCATTTCTACGGCAGAAGATGGTTGGACATCCAGCTCCCTTGCAATGTCCTTTATACGGGCATATCCTTTCATCTCTACAATCTCATATAAAGCTCTTAGATAATCTTCAGCTCTCCCTGTAAGGTCTTTCTTCATGACGTTGGGGTCCCTTAATAAGTTTAGGGTATTCTAACATAAAAATCTTAAGAAAAAGGTATTTCACATAACAATTGTTATTTATTAATCATTTAAGACATTTTACTGGTTTTAGAAAAATTATGCAGAGAAGCAAAATCTTTGAGATTGTTCCTCTAAAGCTAGAGGTAGGGCTCCATAGGATTCTAATGGCTTTTCGTGTTCAGCTTGCTTTCTCTTTCTTTCGAACCGTTGCATGTGCATAGTAAGACGGCTAAATTTTGTGCAAGTTTTGTGCAAATGGGGGGGGTGGGTTTAAACCTGTGAACTCCTACGGGGATCAAGGAAATAATAGGCTGTTACCATGTTTCAACTATAAGGCTTGGAACCTTTTCGAAATGTTTCCTATCAGAGGTTAAAATAGGCTCGTTGTAGATTAAGGCAAGACTGGCTATCATAGCGTCTAAGTCGCCGATAGGTGTTCCTAAGATCTGAAGGTCGTTTACAAGTTTTCCGTATCTTTCGCAAGTGGCGATTGTAAAATTTAAGATTTCAACATAGGTCAATATTCGTCTGATTTTTCTGACTTCTATGTCCCTTCTTTTCGACCTATAAGCTCCCTTAAACAGTTCGCAGGCCGTGATCGGTGTTGTGGACAACTTCGTTTCGCTTGCCACGTACTCTTCCAATTTTTTCTCCGCTTTCGGGTCACGCCTTAGGAGGGCGATTATGAAGCTAGTATCAAGGCAAACCATTGAATTCACCTAAAGTCTAGGAACCCTCAAGGTTATCTTCTTTCTCTCTTCGACAATCTCTTCCAGTATCCTAGCCAACTCTTCGTCAGGCTCCAAGGATCTCACATATTCTAGGAGGGTCCCCGTGTTTCTTTTCCCTGTCAACCTTAAGATTGCCTCCGTGAAGGACTCACGCTTCTGTTTTAACTTAGCTAAGGCCTTGTAAGCTTCTTCAGAAATTGTAATTGTCTTGTGCCCCATTCTGATACCCACAAAATAAAATATACATATGTGTATTTAAACTTTCATATAGAGCAAAATCAGTATGAATTTACTAAAAAGTTGATGTGTTACAGCAGTGAGTTGGATTCGAACAACTCCCAGGAGGACTCTGGTGGTTCCAAATCTTTGCTTGAGATCTAGTTGCTCTTTGTTCTTCCAATATCAGGGATCCATTAGCAACCATGTTTTCCATGGTGAACGAGAAATAGTGTTTGGGTGAGATGTACATATACGTTTATAATCCATGTTTTCTGCATGGCCAATGATTCCATTGAAGATTCATTTTCACAATTTCCATCTGACATTTAATTTTTGAAACAAATCCAGTACGGTTGCAGTTATCCATGGATTGTACCGCTGATGCCTCTTCTCAATGAACCCCCAAGATCCGTCTTCGTTTTGGTGGCGAGCTAACCATTCTAAGGCCCGTCTTGTCTTGTCGTCTCTAAGCGAGTAGCCAAAGGCAACAAGAACTCCTAGGCCTAAGTGTGTAAGATGTGCATCATTTCTCCAGCTTCCGTCTGGATTCTGATAGGAGATTACCAAATTTAATGCTGTTTTCACAATTTCAGAGGATCGCAGTGTTGGTATGTCGCAAAGTCCAATCCCGTCACATAAAACAATCATTGCAAGATGTTCAGGGCTCCTACCACCATCCCAACCTCCCTCTAAGTTGCGTGTCCGTTTCAGAAAGCCGACAGCTTTCTCTTTAACTTGAGTGGGTAGGAAACCTGTACGATATAACACGCTTAAAGCCCACGCAGTTAAGTGTACTTGACTCTTTTCGTTTACGTATGAGGGAAAACCACCATCCCTTCTTTGAGCATTCAAAAGAAATGAGCACGCTCGCTGAATTGATGACTCTTGTAGATCGTATCCGTGTCTAAGCAAAGAATCAATAAAAAAGATCGTTTCCATAATTGACACTTTATTCTCTTCGTCTGGTACGCCCCCGTTTTCCAGTTGCTTCTCTTTATACCTCTGAATCAATTCATTAGTCAAGTTATCATTCTTATGCAAAACTCTAAGGATTTTCAAACCAGTAGCATATGGAATTATAACGTTCTGAGGACTAGACAAAATCTCTCGCAGACTCCTTTCAAGAAAACTCCTAGGGTTAAAATCAAGCTTAATCTTCATAATCTTCACCATTACTCACCTAAATGCAACTCCGATAATTTAAAACGATATTTGGCGCCGGGGAATATGTTCTAAACAAACTTGTGCTAAAGTATTACGCGTTATGGTGATCTTAATTTTTAACACATCATTTCTTCAGGAGCATTGAATGCCAAACCATTACTTTTCTTAATCCGCATTTTTCATAGAATTTGTCAGGGCCTTCTTCAACTTCAGCAAATATCAATTCAACTCCTTGTGCAAATGCTGATTTTGCGAAGTTTTTGACAAGCAAGGATCCAATACCCTTTCGGCTATATTGTCTATGCACCATTGTTGAGTGTATTATAGCCTCTTTTCGCCTTGTGGGCACAATAAAGCCCAAAATGAATCCAACAACTCGTTCCTTCTCTTCAGCCACCAGAAATATAACATCTGAATCTGTTATAGAATTGTGAAAATCATGTTCTGAAAAAGTGTTATCTTCCTGTGAGGCTTCCACCTCTAAGCAGAGAGGAATATCCTTGAACTCTGCCTTGCGTATGGTTACTTCGGAAGGCTTCAAGTACACCTCACCAAATCTTGTACAAGCGATCAATAATTTATCTGTATCTCTGGACGGTGACCGCGAATTTTTTGATTAGGAATAAAATTGTGAAATGTGTCTTGGCAATTAAAATCGAGACTTCAAACTGATATCTGAACATGTCAAGCTAGTGCTTTAAAATCTTTGAATAGAAAGTTCTAACTTTTAACTCGATCACCAGATCTACTTGTGTTATTTTGTCATTTTTCACATCAATGGTTTTCCTTACGCACTTAGCACATGCGTGTATTCCATTGTTAAAACAATGTTTTCTTCAGCACGTAAAGTATGTAAGGTTCAGAGAAAACATTTTAAGAGATACATAATAACACAGAAACATTATGAACATATAGGAGGGAAAGAGTTTGCATACCTCAGGAAAACTAGCTATAGTGGGCTTCATCTTGTTTCTAGTCGGAATAGTCTGGAAGCTGGCCACAGGGATTCCCCTGGGTATTTGGGTGAGCCCTCCCGAGAGCTTGGTTGCTGCGTGGTGGGCTTTTACTGCTGTCCATATAGTGGGTTTCTTCCTCTTTGTGGTTTCGTTGATCTACTATCTCTGGAAGGGACGAAAAGCATTATAGCTTACTCTCAATCTAGACCCTAGCAACCAACAATGTTCCAAGACAAGACGCAGGACGTAGGGCAACATTGAACTTAGTGGTGATAAGGCTAGTTATCCTCCATACATGTTTTCTCTAATAGCCTTGGAAAAGACTTGGGTTTCGTCAATTCCCCCTTAAATGGTTTATTGTTTTTAATATGCACACATTTCAAAACGTACGATGTTTTAGAAAAAATATTAGAACCGAGATTTTAAACGTGTTTTGTGCAAATTTCGTGCAAGTGCGGAGGGTTAGGCTCACATACACGTTTGTAATCCACGATTTTGAATCAAGAATCATTTGAGGTGCTTCCTTATTTGCTTGCTGTAGAAATGTAAAACATTCTGAATACGCAAGGGGGCTCATACTTAAATTTTGAAAAGGTATATGCTGAAGCTAAGAACGATGTTGAATGCAGGGTGGTTGAGCATTGAGAGTAAAGCTGTCTAAGAAAGTTCTTGATCATATTGTTGCCAGACATCCAGAAGTCGACGCGTATACCCATGAAATAGTTAAGACTGTTCAAGACCCTGATTTGATTATTAAGGGATTGAGAGGCGAGTTTAAAGCATTAAAGCTGTATACTACAGTTCACATAGGAACAAAATATATGGTAGTTGTTTACCGTGAGCTTCATGAAGAAAAGGTTATTATAACGGCCTACTTTACTTCTAATGTAGCTAAGGTTAAGGGCGAGGTAATATGGAGAAAGTCGCAGTGAGCTTACAAAAGATTGATTTAGACTACGACGAAGAAGCTGACGTGTTATACCTAAGCTTCGGAAAGCCCAGAGAAGCCAAAGACAGCGTTGAAGTTGAAGACGGAGTCGTATACAGAATTACAGACAACGAAATAGTAGGCATAACAATAACAAACTTCAAAGCTAGAACTCTTAAAAAATAAATTTCCTAAAATGCCGTTTATATTCCACGTTTTTGAGCTAAGGTTAGTTTATGGCTTTTTTGTTGCACAAAACAGCGATTCAAATCTTTCTGGGAGCACCAAATTCTTATAGGAAGTATCAGAAAGAAAGATGTAATTTGACAATAGTGGGTGGTGCAAGATGGAACTTAAAGAGATTTTTGAAATTCAGAGAAACTTTGACAGAAAAATGGGATGGAACAGATACGAGAAATGCAAAACCCCTGAAGAAATTCTGGGCTTCATGAGGCACCTCGTAATGGTGACCGTAGAAGAACTTGGAGAAATCTGCAGAATTAGGAAAGAAGTTGAAAGGGATAAGTTGGCTTTTGATATAAAGGCCTTAAGACATGAACTCGTGGACCTCTTCGTCTACCTCATCCAAGGCTGCATGGCAGTAGACATGGACCTAGAACAGGAATACTTAGCAAAAATGAAACAAATCGCAGAAAGATTTAATCCTTAACGTATGTAAACGTAATAGATTCTGGATCATTGTTATGCTATACATTCTCATATCGAGAAATTGTTGTGGCACAGAAACAATGCATGTGTATGGCCCAGACAGCCAAATCTTATGCAAACCTCGGTTTGAATTCTTGTTTTTCACGTTGATCTAATTGTTGAAGTCATATCTACTATTTCTTCTTTAAACTATGGCTGCCAGTGTGTTTCTTAATCTGTGAGGTTTTCTTTGTTAGTATTTTTGGTTCTTTCCATTCTTCTCTGAGAATACTGTAAAGGAAATGATCTGTGTAATTTCCTTTGGCATAAAAATATTTTCGCATGGTCCCCTCTTTTACGAACCCAGCTTTCTCTAGTGCCCTTTGAGATGCCACGTTTTTGACGTCTGTTGTCGCTTGGATTCTAACAATGTCTTTCGTGAGAAATAAGTGGTCCACCATTAGTTGAATGGCTTCTGTTCCATAACCTTTTCCTCTTTCGCTTGGAGTCAGGGCAAAACCTATCTCCATCGTTCTACCTAACATCCAACCATTGATATGCCCAATTTTGACCCCATCCTTCTTCTCAATTATGAAGAAAATCGTATTCTCAAGCATGATTTTTTCAAGTTCTGGTTGGGTTTTGTTCATTACATCTTGGTATTCGCCCATGTACTGCATATCACTCCACCACCTCATAATTAAGAGGACATCATCTTTCTCGGCAATTCTCAAATTGATATTCTTGCCTTCAAGCAACTTTATCATCACTCATAGGTCACTGTCTTCAGCTCTTATGACTTGTGGAAAGAACTTCTGTCGCAACCAAGGATTCAAACGTAATTTGTGCAATTTTTGTGCAAGTGCGGGGTTAGGTTCACATATACGTTTATAATCCACTTTTTGAGGCAAGCTTCGAATATCTTTCCCTTCATTGAAACAAGAGTTCGAATCTCTCTTGGACTACTATTCCCCCGTGGACAGGGCAGGTTCAAATTTTCGGTTTCTGTAAATGAAAACTTCCGTAGGACATTTGTAAATCTAAAAACTTAAAGGGCAACAGACAGAATAGGTATAACCCATGAAAGTAGCTGGAATTTGTGCTTCTCACAGGAAAGGTGGGAGCTCATATCGTTTGCTTGAGGAAGCAATGAAAGGAGTGAGAGAAGAAGATCAGTCTATTGACACAAAAATTATAGAGTTAGCTGCGTTGAAGATTGGTCCTTGCATAGCTACTTGTGCTTACGTTTCTCCGGTGATTTGTGCCCAAATACCCTTTGAGTGCAATGTAAAAGATGACCTTCACTTAGTTTTTGAGGAAATGAAACAAGCGGATAGTATTCTGATTGCTTCTCCATACTATTTTTTGACTCCGTCAAAATTGACAGCCCTGTTGGAACGATTATACTGTGTTCACTATTTCACCAAACATAAACATCCAACTGTTGCTTTTCCAATGGCAGATAAGCCTTTTGGTTTACTTGCTGTTTCTGGAACAGGAGGATATTACAACTTACCACTATTAGAGCATTTGCAAAGGTTCTGTCTATACCTACAAATGAAACCGGTCATAACGAAAACTTCACCCTTCATAGGAGTCACAGGCGAAGATCCGGTCGAAGAAGATGTCAAAGCCCTAGAACATGCAAAAATGCTCGGACAAGCAATAGCAAAAACGCTAAAAGAAAAAACTTCATCCCGATGCTAACTGAAGTAAAATGACATAAAAAGTCTTGAGTTTGGTGCTCCTACCTGGATCTAAACTATGGTTTAAATCCTTGTTTCCAACACGGGAGTTCGAATCCCATTCTTCGCTCCAGACTTCCTGAAAAGGTTGAAAACGAGATTTGAACCATCCTACTTCTTTCAGTGATTCCTGAGAAAAGTAATTTTATTCAGTAGGTTTTCATATGGAAGTTAGGTCTTAGGCGATGGAAAGACTAGATAAGCTTCCTTCTTATTATGGTCCTGAATGGAATGAAAAAATAAAGGATCCAAGTAATCCAAATTTTTGGAAGTACTGTGTTGCTAACCGTGTGTTTCTGGATTATGTTAAGGATAGAAAATTAATCTTGGATGTAGGTTGCGGCACAGGAGGCTCAACATTCTTTCTTGCAGAGCATGGAAAAGCAGAGCTGATTGTTGGAGTAGATGTGGCAAAGAGCATGATACGCGTCGCCAAGATCAATGCTATCAAGAAGGGATTAAGCAATAAGACTTGTTTTGTGATTTGTGACGGCAGATATTTGCCATTCAAGGTTTCATGCTTCGATGCCCTTGTATCAAGAGGGGATGCATTTTGCTTTCTCACCCCTTTGAAAGATGCTGTTCACGAGTTTAAACGAGTGCTCTCTTCAGGTGCGGCCGTGGTTATAGAGATGGACAATCGGAAGGATTGGAAGCCAGGCACCATAATCTTAACGAGTTTTCAAAGAATGCCTGACGGAAAAATTGCTTATCTTGTGGAGACATTTACAGCCAAGCGAAATCACAGGGCAATCTCCTACATCCTAGATCCAAATGGTAAAATCGTCAAGGAGGTTGTGGCCGACCTCGAGTTTGTGGAAAAGGGCTATAAAGCATGGAAATATTCTCTTCAAAAGGTTAAAGAAGAAACTCTTGAAATAAGGCAAGGTGTCTCAACCCATTGGCCAACAGTCAAAGAGCTGTTCACCCTATTTAAGAAGAGCGGTTTCACAAAAGTGCAAGTAATGGGCAATGGCTTGCTAATGAAGTTATTGCTCGATGGTGATGAAGCAATTATTGAAGCGATGAAAAAGAACCCCAAAATATTTTTCGAGATTGAAAAAAAGATTAGTTCCATACGTAAATCCGACTAAAGCCCCAACAATTATTCTGAAAGCCGCTGCACCTTGAAACAACAGAATACACGGCCAAAAACGTAGATTATAAACCTATATGCGAACCTAGCCCCCGCACTTGTGCAAGATTTGCACAAGATTTGGCCGTTTAGTCCATACGCACGCTAAAATTTGTTGATAGGAACTGTTCGAAGAGTTATTCTCCATGGGATGAATTGTATAAGTTTATATAATAGTTTGCGCTTAATTTTGTTTGTGGTATAGAAATGAGTAAGGTTCTTCATGAGCCTCAGCTGGATACAATTCTCATGGTTGAGAAGGCCGTAAGAGACGCTCAAGAGTATCCGAGTCGTATGGAGTTATGGCGGTCTCTGCCGAGGAAGATACAATACCAAACTTTTAAGAGGATTCTAGAGTATTTAGAGGCTTCAAACAAGATCGTTTTCAACAGAGGTAGAGTAGTATGGGTTGCAGCGGACAATCCAAAACTTAAGAGGCTCTTAGAAGAGTCCGTGAAAGTTCGCTAAAAACGTCATCCTTTTCTGTAACCAAACCTTCTGTCGTAGGATTTGTGATCTGGAAACACTTCAAGCACTATGACTTTTAGCCCCTCATGATCCGCAACAATGGTGTAACAACATCTTCTTTTTCTATCCAGTTTCAATCTGTAAAGGTTGTTTACGCCAAATTTTTTGATATAATATTTTGGAATCTGTTTCCTCTTTATGATTTCTCCCGCGAATATGTTCTCTTTTAATGCATCTAACCCTTTGTCTATAGCCTTTCTGAAGTCATCTTCTTCGCTTAGACTGGAGTATATCTCGTTAACTTTTCTTTCGAGATAGACTGCAACCGGAGGTTTACGTTTATCCATTTGGCGTTCGCTCCAATTATGATTTTCATGTATAGATAAAAGCTTTTAACGGATGAGATGCTGCCATAGTAAGGAGCAGTGTGGATTCTTCAGCTTCTTTTATGAAAAGGCTAGCTTTATTCGGCTCTGGCCAGTTCGCTACGTGTTTTCTGAAACAGCTTTACTTATAGGCGCTGAGCGGTAAGTAAAAACGTGGATTATAAACGTATATGTGAACCTAACCCCGCACTTGCACAAAAATTGCACAAATTACGTTTGAATCCTTGGTTGCGCGTTTAAATAATAATTTCATGTTACAGTAGTTAGGTGAAATCGCTTTCTAAAGAAGCGGTAAAGATGATAAACAAAAATCTTGTTGGAAGGTGTGGGCACTATTGCGGTGCTTGTTCCATCTATCGAGCGTGTGAGGATGGAGGAGAATTGTTAGAAGTGATGCGAAAATCTTGCCCTCCTGAGAGAAATCTTCACTGCAGGGGGTGTCAGACCGTGGATGAAACTTGCTGGCCTTACAATCACTGCAAAATACGCGAGTGTCTGGATGCAAAAGGGCTTAAGTTTTGCTACGAGTGCGACGAGTTTGAAAAGGGTGGATGCGAAGAATGGAAAAGACTAGCAGAAGGACACGCTAAAATAGGGATGGATCTCCGTGAGAATTTGCTGCTCATTAAATCTGAAGGAGTGGAAAAGTGGCTGGAAAAACAAGACAAAAAATGGAAATGCCCATCCTGCGGAAAGCCAGTCAGCGAAGAAGAAAAATGCTACCAATGCGGTGCACTACTACACCAAAGTTCCCATTAAAAGATCAGGATTGCCGGTGAAAAAACATCTGGTTAGACT
>Ga0180849_166_pt1 | contig 31185 bp, 28 predicted proteins | sample Deesub1362B_J571_FD_124167 | JGI IMG/M metagenome (GOLD analysis project Ga0180849, IMG submission 124167) | Candidatus Bathyarchaeota archaeon JdFR-06 | reverse complement strand
GGGAGCCGCCGTAGCTCAGTTCGGTAGAGCGGCTGGCTGTTAACCAGTCGGTCGTAGGTTCGAGTCCTACCGGCGGCGCTTCCAACATTCTTGGACTACTCTGCGACATTTTATTTCGGCTTTCTAAAGTATAACAATCCTTTTTTCGCAAACATAAGTGAAGCTGGACTCTATCAAAGCTGCGATTTCTCTCGGTTTTTGTACTACTTTGCATATAAATTGTTCTTCGCCTTCAAACTTTACAAGCTGCAGTATTTCGATGATAAATCATTTGTCGCTCCAGATGGGGAAATCGATGAAGGCTTTTTTCTTATCTGCGGATTTTTCAGGTTTTATCACAAATAATAAAAAACCGAAAAAGAAGATATACTTAATGAAGTGATATGAATAAAAAATATTTGGTGTTCTCAAGTTATTTGTTGTTAATTCCGCTAATATTAGTAGTATATTGCTGTTTACTGTTTCCATCGGTAAAAGCTCAGCAAAAGCCAGACGTGTCTATTTGGCAAGACATTGAATATGGTTGCTTAGCTGAGTGGACAACTGAGAGAAAACACACTGGATTAGGTTCAGTGAAGCTGATAATTCAGGCAAATGCACCACAAGGATACGGTGCTGGTGTTAGTGTTGGATATGGAGAAACTTTAAACAATATTCCAACCAAAAAAGTTTATGGAACTTATGAAGTTGTGGATGCAGAATCTTTCTACTTTTATTTTCAAAGAACTGTTGAAGGCTCTCGCCTTCCGTTTATTGTTATAAGCTTGGATATTAAAGGAGATGGAAGCACAGATTGTTGGTTGACATCAGTTGACACATTGTTTGAAGAAACTTCTGGAGGATGGTTAAAAGCATCTCCAAAGTCCGACTTAGATGGCGAACTTGGGGGTTGGGATGGATGGGTTTGTTGGAACATCACTGCCGGTCGAAGCGAAGGAATAGGGCCACTCGGTTATTGGAAGATAAACTACGGCAATGCAATGGCCAAAATAAACATAAATGTTGCTGGAGAAAATGCGACCGAACCCCACATATACTATATCGATGATCTTATTGTAGGCGATTCGGCTTTTGCGGTAGAAAATCCTGCGTTAATTGAATTCGCCCATTTAGAACTAATTATTCCAAATACACAGATAATAAGCAACAAAAGCCAAATAGATACTGAAGTCGTTGTAACAGCATTAGACAAGGGCATATTTTGCATAGCGAAATACATTCAGAATCCCACCAGTTCACTGCCCCAAGGATTCGCATGTCTTGGGAAGTTTATAGATGTAAGTACAGATATTTCATCTAGTAACATTATATGGCCAATTACGATTCGGGTATACTATACTGATGTAGAGATATCTGGCATAAATGAAACAACACTTTGCATGTACTATTGGGACGCACAAAGGGAAATATGGGTGAGATGCTCTAATACTGGAGTTGACACTCAAAACAACTTCTTATATTCAACAGTATCGAATCTGACGATTTTTGCACCATTCGGTCTTCCAGTGGAGGCTCCTGTCCCACTAGTTCGAGTGCCCCCTACAGTTTCAACAGCCCTAATTGCTTTGAGTGTAAGCACTGTCTTAACTGTTGGATTTACAACGATGATGAGTGTTAGTGGAAAAGCAGTTTCTTTTAATTCAGCTGTTGAAAAGCTGAATATCCCAGAATGGTTCAAGGATTTTCTTAAACTTTATGGTGAGGAAACCTTCAAGATTTTGACTAAAAAAGATGTCGAAACATCAAGACGAAAGAGACTAATTACAAAGAAAGAGATAATGTCACTAATTTTCTCTGCATTAATTCTTCTTAGTGTTTTCACATATATCGAAGTTAACGGCTTACCAAACTTCTTTAATGTAAATTTTCTAGCTAACGCGATTCCTTCAGTTCTCGTTTCAGTTATACTGGTGTTTGTGGTATCGGAGCTTATCATGAAAGCTTCTTTGCACTTGTTAGATGTTTTATCAGACCTTAAGATATGGATTTACGGTCTTCTTTCGATTTTGACATCTGGGTTCATATTCTTAGTTCCGTTCGCGAGCCCATGCAGAACTGAGTACCAAGGCAAACTAAGCAAGCACAAATCAGGGATCATCGGCATTATTAAAATACTTTCCACATTAATGTTAAGCATACTCTTCTATTCCTTCAACATCCTGGGCTTCACAACATTGGCGGACGCAGGTTTGGTAGCTACCTTCATGACGAGTACATATTCAGCCTTTCCTTTCAAACCTTTCGAAGGTGAAGCTGTCTTTCAATCTAACAAACTCCTTTGGCTTTCCGTTTTCGTTCCTAGTTTTACTCTTTTCATTTCTGTGATATTCAACATACTACCAAGAACGGCATATTTAGTGATAGGAATCATCGCATTTATAATCTTCATTTCAATTTTAGTAAGAATGAATTCATCCAAAGTTAAAGACAGAAATGATCTAGAAGTCACGGGTCATTGAAAATACATATTCAACTGGAAAGATTTGCGCGTGAATTACAATGTGCAATTTTCTGATGCGGAAAGAAGCCCATTTGTCTTGGAGAAAGGATATGAGAGATGAGAGGAAAAGCATAAAAGCAAAATGTGAATTTTGCTTTTAATACTAATGCTGACATGCTTCTGCAAGTGAAGTTTGGCGTCTAACATAGAAAGACCGAACCTTCAAAACAAGACGGTAACGATTACTATTAGAGTTAGGGGACATAGGACCTGGACATATCAAATAAGAGATGAACTTGTAAACCTTCTAATGCAGATTCCAAAGAAGTCTGATAGAATTTTCACTTTGAAAAATGCAGAGAACATTAAGATGCAATAGTGAGCTACGTCCTTCTTTAATGATTAGTTTTATTCTGAATCCCTGTAATGATCCAACAAATCAATCCATTTTCTCTTTAATTTTCTAGTCTTAACATACTTCTCCTCCAAGTACCTAGCGACACAATAATGACTCTTCTCTCCGAACCTGTCTCGAATCAAGATCGCCCTAACGGTATGGAACATCGCTAAATAAGAAGATGCTATATATAAGTAAAGAGAAAAGGCTTAATAGGGGACACTTACTTTTCAGGGTTAAGAAAAAAGGGGACACTCAATAAATTCTCTTTTTCTTAGTTAAGATTAAAGGAATAGTTAGAAGTATTAGGAATATGAATAATATTATGCTTGTAGGGAATTCAGGGATAGCCCATGTTCCTTGAATTATCACCGTTTTTGTGCTTGAATGTGTGTATGAGAAGTGTATGCAACTGTGAGTGCTGTTTTCGCTGAGTTTAAATTCAGGTATAGGTGTTCCGTCAATGCTTATGCTCCAAGGATTACCTTTCAACAGGCTTTTAGGTATGGTCACATTGCAATAACCGATAGTCTCATGGGTCCCATACACGTAAAATTGGATGTGCATTGACGACTTGTTGAAACTGAAATCCGTTAGGGTAGAGTTGCTTTCAACTAATACTTGGAAGTTAAGGCCTTCAATATTTAAGCGAAATGTTCTTCGCGGGAGAAGTTTGCTTACCTCTATTGTCAAGACATTTTCTTCCATAAGTCCTATGTGATGCAATCTGACGTATCCCTCTTGGTCAATCAAATATATAGTTGGAATAGCCGAAATGTTATACTGTACATGTACATCGGCAGTATCTCTTGCCAATATCCAAGTAATATCGTAATCCTGTCTAAACTGCTTAAGCCTTTCTATCGTATCATAATCCGGGTCAACACTAATTGATATTACAACGAGTTCTTCGCTGAATTCTTCCTGCACATCTTTTAAATGAGGCATTTCATCTCTACATGGCCCACACCATGTAGCAAAAAAATCCAAGAGAACCACTTTACCTCTAAAATCGCTGAGGGAAAACGTACTTCCGTCAATGTCTTGCAAGGTAAAATTAGGCGCTATCCCAGCTTCAACTATTTGAATATAGAGATGTAAACTGAGAATAGCCAGCAAAAGCGTAATCAATAGCTTTATGTCTTTCATTTCAACAACCCATTTTTTTAGTTTTTAATTAATTTTGTTAAAAAATCTTTTCTTCAATCTGCAAAAGTTAAGTATGAAATAAATACAACACATAATAGAGATGTGTCAAGGGTGCCGTCAAAAAAGGCTATTTGGGTTCTCCTTTTCGTCTTTTTCCTTCTAATTTCTACCGAGGGAATATTGAGAGGGGAATATTACATTGTAAGGGCTTTTGTGAGGTTTCTATGTCCTTCATGTGTGGGTGTAGAATGAAAATTAAAGGGATTCGCTGGATTACCCAAGCTTCTGCTTTCGCGATCTCAAATATCGGGTTTAATTTAACATTAAAAACTGGGTGCGTTTATCCTTACTTTTATTGTTACGGTTGCCCCATTGCATCAGCGGGTTGCCCAATCGGTTCACTTCAACATTTTGTGGCTATTAGAATGCTTCCTCTTTACCTACTTGGAATGATAGGTTTATACGGTCTCTTCTTTGGAAGAGCTTTTTGCGGGTGGGCATGTCCTTTCGGAGCACTTCATGATTTACTTTCAAAACCAGAGAAAAGAAAAGTTAAGTCTTTGCCTCAAGCAAAATTCATAATGCTTACCTTAGTTATTTTTGTCGCTTGGATAACATCTGAAACATTCTATTGTAAATTCTGCCCCTCAGGAAGCCTTTTTGCAGCTATTCCCGTTAGCCTTTTATATACAGATCTAGGCCTTGGCGTCTTTTTTCATGTCCACTTAATAACTTTGGCTCTGACTATAATTCTCGCACTTATCCTTTCGAGATTCTGGTGCCGCTACCTATGCCCCTACGGAACTATTGGGATATTTAATAAAATCTCGCTTATAACAATCAGCTATGACGCATCCAAATGCGCTGAATGCGGAAAGTGCCTAGATGTCTGTCCGATGGGAATAAAAAAGACTGAAGACATAGGTCAATCTACGGATTGCATCTTCTGTGCGAGATGTATTGAAGCTTGTACAAATGGCGCCATTAAATTCTCAAAAAGAAAAACGCGTAAAACTCCATCTACATCAATAAACATAGAAACAAAACGGTTTAGCTGAAAAACTATAAATGAAAGTAAGATTAAAATGCCTGAACTTCATCGTCTTGGAAATAATGTTTATGGAATTACTCTACCCCAGGTTATGTTCCCAGCGAAATATCCGTTTATCATCCAAAATCAAAAACCCTCTTTGCAGGAGACGTGATCCATGCAGAAATGCCATTAACCACCAGGTTCGGTGGACCTAAAGAGTGGAAGCAATGGATTAAAAGCTTGAAAGACAGGAAGGATTTGACATAAAGAACATAGTCCTTGGACAGGGCAAAATATGTAAGAAAGTGGAATTCAACAGAACATAGCTTATTTGGAAAACTTATTAAGTAAATGATGATATCGTAAATTTTAGAATGACTTATTCTGGTCTAAGCCATAATAGGCACTATCATAAACGGTTTTTATTAAAAATCTCCATTCGACCATGCAATTATGTGCTTAAAATTGTTCTAACACATCTTTTTTTTCCATTATGAAGCCACAGTAATGACACTTTAGCAAAAGAGGTTCTTCGCTTTCCACATAAAACTTGGTCTGAACAGGTTCGTTACTATTGCTTATGCAGGCTGGGTTGGCACATTTGAGAATCTTTTCTATTGTTTTTGGAAGTTTAACCCTTTGCTTTTTTATAACATTATAATTGCGAACGATGTTGATGGTGGCGTGAGGAGCAAGCAAAGCGATCTTATGCACTTCTTGAGGGTTTAGTTCTCTTCCTTCAATTTTTACTATGTCTTTGGTTTTGAAACGTTTACTTGGCACGTTAATGGCTATGGTTATAACCTTTTTCTCTTTCCCTGTTATCCCTAAAATCTTAACAACATCCAAAGCATGACCGCCAGAAATATGATCGATGACTGTGCCGTCCTTGATTTTTGAAACACGTAACTCTGTTTCACTCAAAGGATATTTCTCCTTAACCAAGGGTATACACTGAACTAAAATAAAAAATTTAAACGTCAGTCCAGCTACAAAAGTTTCTTCTGATAAAAGTTATTTAGAAGTTATGCAGAGTCTTTTGAGGTGTGAAATTGAGGTTTAAAGATCGGGATATAATATCTATCAAAGATTTTTCTCGTGAAGAAATCGATTATATTCTGAAAATCGCTGAAAACATGGAGAAAACTGCTGTTAAAGGTTCAGAAATGCTTAGAGGGAAAATTCTTGCAACATTATTCTTTGAACCAAGCACTCGAACACGGTTAAGCTTCGAAGCGGCAATGCACAAGCTTGGGGGTTCTACTATAGGTTTTGCAGAGTCAGAAATTGCCTCAGTAAAGAAAGGAGAAAATCTTGCAGATACCATTCGCACTGTAGAAAATTATGCTGACGTTATTGCTTTGAGACACCCATTAGAGGGGGCAGCAAGACTTGCAGCAGAATTTGCGCAGATCCCCATCATTAATGGAGGTAGTGGTGCAGAAGAACATCCTACACAAGCTCTTTTAGACTTGTACACAATAAAAAAGGAGAAGGAAAAAATTGATGGTTTAAAAATAGCATTTGTAGGCGATTTAAGATATGGAAGAACAGTTCATTCTCTCGCTTACGCTCTTTCCCTATACGATATCGAACTATTTTTAGTTTCTCCAGAAACACTCAAAATGAGAAGAGAAGTTCTTCAGACAATCAAAGAGAAAATTTCTGTGGCGGAAAAGAAAAGTCTCAATAAAATAATTCCAACTGTTGATGTTTTGTATGTGACCAGAATTCAAAAAGAACGTTTTCCAGATCCAGCTGAATATGCCAAAGTAAAAGGCTCTTACAAGATTGATATGAAGACTTTAAGCTCTGCCAAAAAAGATCTTATAATTCTCCATCCGCTTCCAAGAATCGATGAAATAGCTGCTGAAGTTGACGACACGCCATACGCTAAATACTTCCAGCAAGTTTGGAATGGTATAGTTATCAGAATGGCTATTCTCGCCTTAATACTGGGAGCCGTAAAATAATTCTAAGCCAAGGCAAACCTGTTCAAGGGTTTTATATTGCTAGTAGACCCACATAAAGGACATTTATGTAAAAAGCTAAACCAGCTTTTCTTGCAACTATAACAATAAGTTAATTTACGGTTATACGTGAATAGGTCTACTTCACTGTTTTCCATGATGCGTTTAGTAACGGAAAACAAGGTTTCAGGATCATATTCCGTGTCACCTAATTCTATAACTGTTAAGTTTCCTCCTTTTAGAAACTTGTTTATTTGTCTTGTCAGATTTAAAATGTTTAAAGCGATTGTATCGTCTTGAAGTGTTAGTCTATTAATAGTGGAGTAAAACGGTTTTTCTCTTGAGCCAGAGAATCTAACCTTTGCAATCCCGTATTTTTCAATGTCCAAACGTGCTAGTCGTTCTGAAGCTTCAAAATCTGGGAGAGTTGCGACAAGCAGCCGTCTTGCTTTTCTCTTGCCGATTTTACGAGTAATGTTTAAAACATTGCCAAGGATCTTTTGGGCAGAATCCAATGTTTTTTCACTTTCATAAAAGTTTCCTTCGTGAAAAACTTCTATTGTCTCTTTAAGCCCGATCAAATTAATTAGGCGAGAACAATTTTCAAGTCTAAGATAATGATCACCGTTATCCCTTTGTAGCAAAAATGGGAGCAAACTTATGTGGCGTTTAACCGATCGATACTTAATTTCTAATGCGCGAATCGCCATTTCGACCCTCTCTTTTAGAATCTCTAAAAATTTTCCTTCATCTCTTTCAGCCTCCTTCATTACCCGGGGCAAATTGATGGATACGCTTCCGAGGCATCCTGCTCGCAACGTGTCAATTTCCCAATCACCACTTAGATCTGCATTAAGTTTAAAACCCGAAGTTGAAAAAACTGAAAACTTGCGGTTTTCCCTGCAAAGATTTGCGAAATATATACTCTCTCCCTTTGAAGCTAGCTGATGGGCTTTTAAAAGCAACTCCTTCGCTCTTTCATCGTTAATGTTTTCTTGGCGAAGTTTTAGAAGAAGTTTAGGATTGGTTAAGGGTTTTCGATCGCTTTCTTTAGTAAATATTTCGAGGAGGATCGATGCTAAAAGTTGGCTTTGATCAACAAAATCTTCATAGTTACCAACAATTTTTCCGGAAGAGTTCTGGAATGGTTTTTCAGATATGAAATGGGGGATTGATAGCTCTAAGCAGAGAGAGACGTCTAAATGTTGACGAAGAGTAAATAGAAAATGGCTTAATGCATCCTTAATTTCTTGAGGATTCCTATTTTTTATGAGGGGAGCTAAAAAAATGTTAAAATATTCTAGAGTCTGGGATTCACAAATTTCTTTGGTGGAATGCAGCAAAACATTAAGTAGCAAGGACAAAGCGGATTTGAAATTTTTGGGTTGGTGACAAAGAATTTCAAATAAATTGGATTTCTCTAGTTTGAAGCCTTTTTGTAAGAAGAATCTAAGATCGTGTACGATTCCTTCAGGTTTAAGAATCCAGGAGCCTAAGTCCTTTATGTGTAAAGCGCCGGAAAGGTAGGCGTCTGCGATGTCTCTTGGAAAGATATTTAAAAGCGTATATTCGCTAAGGATTATTTTTCCCGCTGTTTCTTGTACAGATGTTGCTCCCTGAAGATTTTTGCTTTTAGTTTCTATGAGTGATTGAACATCATAGACTGGAAGTCCCAGGCGAGTTAGTTTGTGGCGGTAGTCTTCTAAGCCCTTCTCAATTAATACAGCGTTTACTATTTCTCTGACAAGTGGAGCGGTTAGATATTTTGTTTTGGATTTAAGCAGTCTTTTTTCTGCTTCTTTAGCCACTTTTTGCGCTAGTTCAGCGGGCATGTTAGCTTCTTTGATAAGTGAACGAGCTATTTTGTTTGTGTCAAATTCTTCTAGGGCGAATCGGGAGGTACGGACAAGTTTTTTTCTTCTTGTAAATGCTTTGCTTTCAATTTTGTCTGCTACATCAATTACCAGTTTGCCTAAATCGGTTAGATAATACTTCTTTGACTCTGTATCTGCTTCAATTAGGTCGGTTTTTAGCAAAAATTTTAGGTGGTAAGCAAACCTTCCAGCGTCCCTAGCGGGATTCATTTTCAGAGAATTCATCAGCTCAGTATAAGAAAGGGATCCTTTATCAAAAAGAAGATTTAAAATTTTAAGCCTTACAGAGGACGAAACAGCCTTAAGAACTTTGATGCCACGTTTTCTATGAAGAATAGACAACCTTTCTCAGAGCCTCCTCAGACAGCAAAATACTATTGAAAAAGCTGTTTAAAGAGTTTAAGGAACACTTATTTTTACGCACGTAAAACATGTAATGTTCGAAGAAGGGGCTGTCGGCTAGCTTGGTCTAGGCTCTGAGCCTCGGGCGCTCGGGACCCCGGTTCAAATCCGGGCAGCCCCACTACTTTTTCGGGTGCTTTAGGTTGCGATAAAATTGCATTTTCATTATTTTCTTTGTTTTACTGTTTGATTATCCAAAACACATCAAAATGCTTATTCTTCTCTTTTTTCAGGTTCTTTAACTAAAGCAAGAGTTAAGATGAAAGACGGAATCACCAAAGCTATTGCTATGTAGAAGGGCAGCATATGTGAAACGTGTTCGTATAAAAAGCCGCCTATAAAATTGCCTAAAGCCATAAATATAAAGCCTGTAAAATTCATAAATGCGTTAACTTTTCCTCTTTCCATTTTGGGAGTTAGGTCAGCCATTAAGGCACCAGCCCCTGTGTTCATCATTACCATTGCAGCACCCACCAAGATTAAAGATATAACAACTAACCATATGTTTCCATGAACAAAAAGCCACATGGAAATCGCAAAAAGCACAAAAGCCACTAGAGTGGGAATTTTTCTATTCATCTTGTCTACAATTTTTCCAATAGGAATAGAGAAAATTATTGTGGTTATCGGAACCGCAGCGGTTAATATGGGCCAGATAGCCTCTTCTATTAAAAGGTCCCTCACGGCATACACTGGAAAAAATAGCATTACAACAGAAAATCCTAATTGCACGATGATAAGCGCCCAAACCAAGTAGAATAGAGATTTAGGCACTTTTTTCCACACACCAAAATTTTCTTTAACAGCAATAGGATAACTTTTCCAAAGGTCGCTAATATGTGGTCTTTCAGTTACCTTAACAGTTTCCTTTAGACGGAACATCCTTAGAAAAGCGGCGGCCAGAAAAAAAGCCACAACAATTCCATAGCCGATGCTCATCCCCTTTATCAAACCAAAATTGCTATAGAGCAAGGCTGCAACAATCGGAGCGGGAGTGGTAGAAGCACTACCAATGAGAGTAACTATCCCAAATCCCATCCCCCTCTTTTCGGGAGGTAAGGAATCAGCAATCATCGCCATTAATGCTGGCTGATATGTAGAGTTGAAAATTGCCATTAGAATTGATCCGATAAGAATGAGATGCCAAGAAGGAGTGAAATTCCAGTAAGGAGCAAAAGCATAAAAAATGTAGCTTAAAGCTACGCCGAAAGTCATTAGACAAATAATCCATTTTCTTCCAAACTTGTCAGCTATATACCCTCCAGGAAACTGCATTGACGCTAAAGCTAAAAATTGGAAAAGACCTATGATGCCAACTATGGTCTCTGTAGCTCCTAATCCGAGAACGTAAAGGGCGTAGTAGGCCATGGGGATTTCTGAAGCAAAGTCTAATAAAACCCAGCTTAAAACAAGGACCGCGTAATTTCCTTTAATGAAAGAGAATTCTTCTTTAAGACGTTTTATAAAGGACACAGGCTTTCCCCCAACAGTTTTTTCCCAATGTCTTTTCTTCTACGCATAAGAGTAATGAAGTGGTCACCTTAGTTAGATATTCTCTTCAAAAATGACCAGCCAATTGACCAGATATTCTATGACAAAAAGTATTTGTAAATTGGATGCCCCCTGAATCGCAATTTTGTCTCCGATTTTTCTACAGTCCCGCTTGGCAATCTTACACAAAGCGAACTTACAATAGCTCCATTCGGAATAAACCTCACACCATTTAATAGCTCACCTTTAGTTACTCCAGAAGCTGCAAAAACTAGTACATTACCCTTAGCTAACTCATTTTCGTCATAAGTTTTATTCACGTCAACACCTTCCTCTTCCAACCTTTCTAAACGTTTAGGGGCATCCTTTACATCTTTCCACACCTTTACGAGCATGGTTCCCCCCAAACATTTCACAGCTGTAGCAGCAATGGTGGCTTCAGGCCCCGCACCTGCTCCTATCAGGAGATCAACGCCAGATTCTGGAATACATGTAACAACTGCAGCTGCAATATCACCATCAGGTATTAGAAGGATTCTTACGCCTAGTTTTCTAAGAGTTTTCAGTAGCCCTATATGTCTCTCACGTTCCAGCATTATCACAGTAAAATTTTCTAAAGGTAAACCTTTCTCCTCTGCTACGGTGTGAACAATTTCCTCAACACTCATATCTAAAGAAATTTTACCCTTGGAGTGATGATCCGTTGCCACCTTAAAATAATATCCATCATCTGGAAGCACTTGAAAACAACTAGCAGGGGCACATGCCAAAGCGGAAATGGCGTCTTTTCTGCCCTTAGAAGCTGCTGTTGTTCCGTCTACTGGGTCTATTACAAACTCTACTTTGGGTCCTTTACCCGTGCCGACTTTTTCCCTTCGCATAAATGCAGGAGCGTTATCCTTGGGTCCTTCGCATGAAATAACTTCGCCTTCTACATCTGTTTGAGCTAATACAGCTCTGGAAAACTGAACAGCTTTTTCATCCACAAGGTTAGGATCGCCTTGACCAATGTGAAGAGCGGCGCCTACAGCCGCAGCAATAGTAATACGAGTTAAAGAAGGAGCTAAAGCTCTAAGAGAAACCATATAGCCACACTCTTGCACATAGCTATTTTAGCATCATCCCTAAAGATTTTTCTTTCTCCCTCTACAAACATTGCACTCTAACAAAACCGATTTAATGGTGGCTTAAGTGCTTATTAACTTTAAGAATGACTTAAAACTTCTTTTCAAATATACTCAGCTGTTTCCATTGTGTTTTGCTGTTTTTGTCAGCATGCTTGGTTTCGGATTAGTTATGCCCCTTCTACCCATATATGCCAGGAGCTTTGGAGCCACCGGAATACAACTGGGCTTTTTAACAGCCTCCTTTGCAATAACCCGTACCCTTACAACTTATCCAGGAGGATGGCTTGCAGACAAAGCTGGCAGAAAAAAGCCTATCATAACAGGCTTATTGATGTATTCAGTTGTTATGGCATTGTATGGTTTTACAGAAGACATTAACCAGCTTATACTCTTAAGAGCTCTTCAAGGAGTCGCTTCTGGAATTGTATGGCCTATTACAAGTACCATGGTGGTGGACATGGTGAGGTCAAGGGATAGAAGTAAGGCCCTAGGATTTTATGAGATGATGTGGTTTTTAGGAATGGTTATCGGTCCAGGCTTAGGAGGCATACTTGCTGGCACTTTTACAGTGGCTTTCCCTTTTTTCGTTTGTGGAACCTTAGCTTTCTTTAGTATGCTTTTAGTGGCATTTACAGTGCGCGAAACAGCAACAACACTCAAAAGAAAGAAGCAACCCCCAATTTTGCATAATCTTTCTTCTCTGAATTCTCCTAAAGGAATAAACCAGTGGACCCTTTATCCCTTAATGTTCTTGGGCTTGTGCTTAACAAGATTCATCATAGCTTTTTCTAACTCGTTAATTCAACCGGTACTCTCAGTATATGCCAACGAAGTCTTGAACATATCCACTGCTGAAATTGGAATACTATTTACGGCAAGAGGGGTTGTAATGCTTTTTGCAACTCTACCTATGGGGACTGTGGCAGACAGCATTGGAAGAAAAATAATGCTCATTTTAGGGAAAGTTTTGAATGCTACTGCTACATTATTAATAATATTTTTTGGAAGTTTCTGGCCATTGCTTTTTTTAATGATGCTAAGAGGTTTGGGAAGGGCAACAATTAATCCTTCTCTTACAGCCATGTTCTCAAATGTTGCTTCAGTTTCGAAAAGGGGTAGAGCCATGGGAATCTTTAACGCTTTTCAGAACATAGGATTAGTGGTCGGCTCTTCTTTGGGAGGCTTTCTTTATGAAATGTCTTCTTCAGAAACTTCCTTTATTGCATGTTTTATTGTAGCTCTGATAGGTGTAATCGTGGTTTTGTTTATGGTTTCGGAACCCAAAGAGGGTTAAATTACCTGTAAATTTTTACGGGTTTCCCGAGCATTTGCATATTCAATTCTTTTATACCCAATCCAGGATATTTCGAGAAAAATCTTATGGAATTTTTAATTTTGGTTCCACCTTTTTTGACGAGTACATCTTTGTGAAAGAGATTAGAGTCTAAATCACAGTATTGAATGTTTTTAACTGCTGCGGCAAGATGAGCTCCTGCGGCAATGCCTATATCTGATTCTCCCATGCATCCTATCATGCATGGTATTTCAGCGGATTCGGCAACTTCAGCAATTTTTCTTCCTTTTAATATTCCGCCGCTTTTCATAAGTTTAATATTTATCAGATCCACGGCTTCTGCTCGTATAAGACGAAAAGCATCTTCAGGCGAATGGACACTTTCATCCGCCATCACAGGTATAGGCGAGTTCCGCTTAACTTCAATTAACCCTTTCAAATCTTCTGCGAGAACAGGCTGCTCTGCAAATTGGATGTCAAACCTTTCCATCTTATTCAGTATATCTATAGCTTGTTTAGGAGTCCATCCCTGATTTGCATCAATTCTAAGCGCTATAGCCTCACCCACTGCCTCCCGAATCAGCCTTATACGCTCTAAATCCTCAGTAATGTCAACACCAACCTTCACTTTTAAAGCCTTAAATCCTTTCTTTACCGCTTTGACAGCATCTTTAGCCATTTCCTTTGGTGATTTTATGCTCAGGGTTATGTCTGTTAAAACCTCTGTGCGATAGCCTCCCATAAGCATGAAAAGAGGTTTACGAGCTGTTTTTCCCAGAATATCATGCAAAGCCATGTCAACGGCTGCTTTGGCTGCAGGATTTCCCTTTACAAGGGAGTCCATAAGATCAACGTTTTGCTCTATTCTAAGAGGACATCTACCAATTAGCCTTGGTGCAATTCTGTCAAGAACTTTAACAACGGTTTCTGCATTTTCGCCAGTCACTCTTTCCGAAGGAGAAGACTCACCCCAGCCCACAACACCATAATCTGTCAGTATTTTTACTATGACGTTACGGCTTTCTGTGGATGCTCCAGGGGCAATTCTAAAAGGTTCTTTATATGCCAATTTTACGCGGTATATTTCAATATGTTGAATTCCCAATTCTAAAACACATCACAGAACAATTTGCTACTTATTAAGAAAAACTTTACTGGAAACATTTCATTCGGATGCTCTTGTCTACCTAGAATTCAATTTTGCTGTTAAAATCTTCTCCGTTGCTTAAAATATATTATTTCTATCATAAGGAATTTTATGTTGAATTGAAACTATCTCGGCCTTACCTCATCACAATAGATAATTATAAGGATAATTCCATAATTAATAGCTTCATCAAAAGTGAATAGGTGTGATAATGGAAGCTGAATTGGAAAGAATTCTTAATAAGGCAACAAGTTTAGGGGCTTCATACGCGAACGCTCGTTACCAACAATACGATTATGAGCTTATAACCGTGGAAAACAAGGCTTTGAAAAGCTATTCTTCAAGAAGATTTGTTGGCGTGGGCATAAGCATAGCAATAAATGGAAACGTAGGATATGCGTCTACAAGCAATTTAAGTCCAGAAAATCTAGAACAGACATTAGAAAAGGCCGTCAAAGCAGCCAACTCAATTAAAGAAAAACAAAAGCCATTAACTAAACCCGAAGTCAACCAAGCTAAGGTAAAACATTCGATAAAAATTGACCCCTTAGAAGTTTCTCCCGAAGAGAAAGTTTCAGTAGCCTTAGATGCAAACAAGGCTGCTTGGACTCACAGCAGGATTAAAAGTGCAATAACAAGACTTGGGATATCTAAGGATTATCGGCTTTTCATGTCGTCTGATGGGGCGAAAGTGGCTGTTGAGACGGTTCTGACAGGGCTTATGCACGAAAGCATTGCAAAGGCGAATGGTGTTATGGAAAGAGTTCCTTATCAAGAATCAAAGTGTGCAGGCTTTGAATTTATAAAATCGCGAGACTGGAATGCATTTGCATCTGAACTGTCTAGTCTCGCAGTCGAAGCTGTTAAAAGCAAGACGCCTCCACCTGGCACTTACACAGTTGTTGTTGATCCAGACGTTGTAGGGCTCCTGCTTCATGAAGCCTTTGGACACGCATCTGAAGGAGACCTTGTATATACTCAAGAGTCAGTGCTTTATGGCAACATCGGCTCCCAAGTCGCAAGCAACCTTGTAACAATATTAGACGAAGGAGTAGTTGAAGACGGCTATTTCTATCCATTCGATGATGAAGGGACTAAAAAGGGGAGAACAGTAATAGTTGAAGACGGTGTTTTAAAGAACTATCTGCAAAATACAAGTTCGGCTGCAATGTTTAACAGTAAATCTACAGGGAACGGAAGGGCGCAAGACTTTGAAAACTTGCCTATAGTTCGACAAACAAACTATTATATTCAGCCTAGAGATCACGATTTTAACGAGTTAATTGAAGACATAGATTTCGGCATTTACATCAGAGGAAAGGGAGCAACAGGAGGACAGGTTGAGGTTGGAATGGGAACCTTCACCTTCGGTGTGGGACCTTCTAAGATTATAAGGAAAGGGGAACTAGTCGAAACTGTTAGAGGAGTTGTTATCAGTGGCTTCATTCTTGAAACATTGAAAACTATGGATGCTGTTGGTAAAGATTTGCAATTAAGAACTGGTATTTTTGGTGGATGTGGAAAAATGGGTCAAATGGTTAGAGTTGGTTTCGGAGGCCCTCATGTTCGAGTTCAAAAGATGACAGTGGGAGGTAGGTAAGAATGGAAATAGCTGAATTAGCTGTGAAAAAAGCATTAAACTTCGGGGCAACAGAGGCAGAGGCATATGTACAAAAAACAAAAACATTGTGGATAGAGTTTGCTGATAAGATTGAAAGTTTTAAGATAATTGAATCCATTGGGCTGGGATTACGTGTAGCCATAAACAGGAAAGTGGCTATCCATTCAACATCCATTCTTGACAAGGAAGAAGTGGAAAAAGCTGCAGAAAAAGCCGTAAAAATCGCAAAAGTGGCACCTGAAGATCCAGACTGGAAAAATCTAAATGATAAATTCGGCGAATCTTCTGCTAGAGGATATTTTGACGATAAATTAGAAAAATTGGATTATGGGGAAATTGTTGATAGGTTAACCTCTGCTATTGGAAGGATAAACGAATATGATAAAAGAGTTAAACCAACTCGAGGAATATTAACAGCAGCTGTTTCAAGCACTGTGATTATGAATAATCATGGTGAAGAAAATGAAAGAAAAGAAACATTTTTAGCTGCTTGGATGAGGGCCAAAGCTGAGGAAGGAAATGAGAAAAGTACTGGAAGTGAGGATTGTCAAATAAGATTCTATGAAGACATGAAAATAGAAGAAATGGCCGAGAAGGCTGCAGAAAAAGCCATAAGATTTTTGAAAGCTAAACCTATCGAAAGTGGAGAAATACCTGTAATAATTAGAAACAAGGTTTTTGCAAGCATCCTTGGAGTTGTCCTTAGTGGTCCTTTAAATGCAGACTGGGTGCAAAAAGGAAGATCTCCACTGTCAAACAAGATTGAAGCAGAGATAGCCTCTCAGAACATAAATCTTATAGACAATGGAACAATGTATGGGGGTTGGCGAACCAGACTTTTTGACGATGAAGGCTATCCCACCCAAAAGACAATCCTAATCGAGAAAGGAATTCTCAAAAACTATCTTTACGATACTTACACCGCGCTAAAAGAAAATGGCGAGTCCACTGGTAACGCCTATAGACAACGTTATTGGATGCCTCCCCAGCCATTACCTTCAAACCTTGTCCTTAAAGAAGGAACAACAAGCCCAGAAGAAATGATCCAAGAAACAAAAAAAGGCATATTCATCGAAGAAACTATTGGCGAATGGCTTTCCAATCCAGTTAGCGGAAATCTTAATGCCACAATAACACACGGATATTTCATTGAAAACGGCGAACTTACCAAGCCTATTAAAGGCGTGGTCATTTCAGGAAACTTCTATGAAATACTGAAAAGTGGAATTGAACTTTTGGGCAACGACTTGCAAAATAATATGCAAAACTATTCGCCAAGCGTAAAATTGTCACAAATAACCATTGCAGGAAAATAAACGTTATACCCTCTTTTTAAATCTTTTTTATTCCTTAGGCATTGTTTTTCTCAAATTTTGTGGTGGGGTCGCTGGGATTTGAACCCATAACATGAATCTATGGTGAAATCTCCCGCAAATCCACTCTTTTTCTGTTTTCATTCTGCTAACGGCGACCGACAGAAAAGTAATCTTTCCGAAATATGACAAAATTCTAAAACACCTTCAAAGGCGAGGGAGGCTTGTTGGAAAAGTATCAGGGTAATTTGAAGCCTCCGCGGCGCGAAGATATCACTAAGCTCCATTTTTCTGCTTTAGAGAAGCTTTGGGTTCATCCACAAACCCAGGGGGGTTATTCCAGAATGCCTAGGTGATAGTTGTACCTCTGAGAGAGTGGCGATATCTTCTGCATTTTCCCTTCTTTTTATGAAAGAGTTTCGGTTAAGTTATTTTAGTTCTGCAAGCACCTTTAAGATTTCTTGTGTGTTTACACCTATTGCGGTTGAGGCTTTCTTGATTTCTTTCTCTGTGAAACTTTGTATTGTCTTTCTTGCTTTTTCTTTTGGATAGATCGAAAACAGTTGCCGTTTGAGTTGAGGAAAAGAGGTGTTAGAGTACCAGAGGAGTGCGTAGATGTCGGCTATGTCTTTTATTCTTTTGTTTTCTTTGTCTCTATGGGGTGCAGAATTCAGTTTCATTGCTAACAGCGTTTGGGGTTTTGGTAGTAGGGTTGTTTTTCCAAAAAATGTGGTTTTGATATACATTTTATCTTTAAAAACCAAAGAAAGAAGGGGCTCGTCGATCGGCATGAAACCTAACATTTCTCTGATTTTTGGGTGGATGTAGTCTACTATTGGATCTACATACAATTGGAAGATCTGATACATGGGAAGACGTTTTGATTCTTCTGTTGTTAGTTCTTTTCCTGTGTCAAGGTTAAAATCTTTCACTAATCTGAAACTTATGTTTCTGAAACCCATGTTTTCGATGAGTTTTATTGCAGTTATGAAAGGTGAATTTGCAAGTTGCTTTTCAGTCCATTTTTTGTCTATGTGGAAGCCTATGTCGATGTCTCGTGATCCGATGTATTTTCTTCCGTTGGTTTTTTCGAAGTTTTTGTTGACGATGTGGTAGGTGGCCCATCCTCCAAGGAGACATATTGGACTTGGTAGCTGTTTAAAGATTTTTTCGAGTTGTTTTGCTGAAATGTTTATTTCGTTGGGTTCATATAGCATGATGTTTCACTTTTTCGAGTAGTTTTTCTGCAGCTTCTGTACATACGCCCCCTTCTTCTAGTAGGTCAATAATTAGTTGGGGAATGCACACGATATTTAGGCCCTGACGTTGGAAGGAACCATAGAAGACATGTGTATCGGCTACGAGTAGTCTTAAATTGCCCTTTCCTACGAGGCCTTCGGTAGTTATGAGTTGGTGCCATTTTTCTATGTGTTCTTTTTTTATGTAAATGTCGGTGCGGGAGGTGAAGAGATATTGTTGAACAAGGTTTTCTGCTTGATAGGTTGTAAGGGCGTAGGGCAGTTTTGCTTTTTTTATGAGGTTGATTGGATCTCTGTGCATGTATTCTCTTTTTCTAGGTTTGACTCTGATTTTGAACCAGTATTTTATAAGGGCTGTGTAGTTTTCGACCTTTGTGCCTTTCACGAGTTTCATGGCTTCTAGTTTGCCCAGTAGCTCGTGAGCCCATGGATATGAACATTCTGCTTTCTTGGCAAGCTGATATTTCGTTAGTGAACCGTCCGGCTCGGTTAAAAGAACCCTTATTATTCGTTCTCTCATTATGCCTCGCTTCACATCTGCCACCTTTTTATGTCGGTAAGTTATGTTATTCGTTAGAGTTGCCGATATATCGGTAACCTAGGAGGTTTAAATAACTTACCGATATATTCGTATCGTTATCTTCTTAACAGCTTCTCTTATTAGGTTGATAACTATTGGCTTACAATTGGTTCTCTATAGTTTTTAGTCAAGCTATTAGAGAATTCTTCTGCACACTTTTCTTTTTTACTTCAGTTTTTCCATTGTCTCCCCAATGTATCCAATAAAGGCAACGGCAGGGTATATTTCATATCCTTTTTCGTATTCCCCATAATCTTCACTTTCAAAAACTTTGATAAGTTGTTCGTTAAGTATCCAAAGAGATCTTAGATTTGATTTTTTCAAGACCTGAGTTTTTGGAGTGAGTTGTTCATCTATTTTTGCATCCTAGCTTTTTCTGCCATACAAAGCTGTTTACAATGGCATCCTATTTGGATCCTAATAGGTACCCCCCTACTTTTTTCAAGGCTTGTTTAGGCTTGGGTTGACGTAGCGGTTTTTTATGAACAAAACTTCTCCCTTACTTATGTTGTGTAGGGGATAGTCTTGTTGGGCTATGAGTTCGCAGCGGTTTTTGTCCCAGTAGGCTTCTCTGAAAAGTCTTTTTCTTTCAAGGATTTTTGCGTAGCGTAGTAGGTCTTTGAGGCGTTTGCTTCGACAGCGAGTCAAAATAGACGCACATATGTACGTAACGTTTTTAATGATAAGTAGAGTATGGAACCTTGGAAGGGGATATGGCGAGAAAAGTTGTGAAGGTTTATTTGACGCCTCAGCAGAAGCGCATACTGGAAAAAATATGCTTTAGTCTTGGCATGGATGAGAGCGAAGTTTTGCGCACGGCATTTATGGAATATGCAAAAGAATTAAGCCTTGTCACGGAAAAAGTTCATGGGAAAATTTAGGCTGGATTAATAAGGGTGCATGCAGAGCAGTTATGAAGGAGACTACTATGCAAAAGTTTGGGTACCACTCATAAATCTCGCGCTAGTTTATATGTTAAGTTTCGTTGTTATGTCCTGTTTTGATATTAGCCATTTTAGTTGTTTTGTTTCTTCGTATACATAAATGAGGGGTATCCATAGTTGTTGGGCTAGTTTGTAGTATGCTATTGTTGCGGGTTTTGTGGCAGATGTGCAGTCCATTATTACTATGTAGTCGCGTAGGAGGCTTAGTAGTTGTGGGGTTACTTTTTGTTTTACTGCGTCCACATTTATGATTTCGTCTTCGTAGCAGAGAATCCACTGGTATGGCAGTTTTAGTGTTTTCCAGTCGTTTAGAGCTTCTGGTGATGTTACAACATATTTTAGGTCTGGTTTTATTTTTTCTTTTTCTAGGAGTTCTAGGGCAACTTTTGGTTCCGGCTCTTCTCTTGTTTCTTTCTTTCCTAATAGACCGAAGTATGCTATGGGTATTTTTTGTTTTGGGTTGTATATGAAGCATAATGGTGTTTTGTATGTTATTCTGTAGGTTCCTTTCACTTCTTTTTTGATTACTTTTAATTGTTGAAGCCTGTTTAGGTGGTGATTTAAGACTGAACCTCTAACTTTTGATTCTCGCTGGATTTCAGAAAATGTTGCTATTCCCCCTTTTGTTGCCAGTGCTTTTAGGATTTTTAGGCTGTTTTCTACGGAAACTGCTTTAATATAGTCGGGCATTTCTTTTTCATAGCTTTTTAGCTTCATTTTGATTCTTATATCCTGATGGTGTATTACTCTATTTGATTGGAGCTTTGCGCTAATAATGTTAGTATACTTCTCTTTATATTACTGTTTTTGGTGGGTCAAATGGTTAGCGGAAGTTTTTTGAGTAAGAGAAGCAAGAACGCTGCGAGCCCGATGAAGCGTAGCCTATTTTTCGAGGGCTCCAATATGAATTTTTTAAGTTTTGACATTGAAACATATAGTCCAAACGGTTTTCCATATTCGATGGAGGATCCTATTGTCAATTTTTCTTTGGTTGCTCCTTGGACGAGAAAGGGGCTTTTTTGCGTGTCGTTTTTGGCGGGACCTATGTTTGAGAATGAGACGCTAAGTCTGCTTTACAAGTTGTTGATGGAACTTGAAGGTTGCTTTCTGTTGACCTATAATGGAAGCAGATTTGATTTACCGTATACCATTGAACGTGGTAGGCTTTACGGTTTAGATTTTGCCGAAGTTTTTTCTAGGGTTAATCATTGGGATGTTTACCAAGAAGTCAAATGTCTTAATTTGGGTTTGCCAAGGTATGACCAAAAGTCTGTTGAGAGGTTCTTTGGAATATCGAGGGTTTTAAGGGATGTGGACGGGAGTTCGTATTGTTTGTTTTTTGAGGAATTGTTTGAGGGCGGAGGGTTGAAGCCTATGTTTTATAATATTGAAGATAGTTTTGGATGTTTAAGAATTGCAGATGGAGTTTTGAAGAGAAAGTGTGCACTTCCGTTAGTTTTTTATTAGCATAGATGTAAATTAGCTTTCTAAGGCTGGTTAATCTTTGAGCCAACTTGAAGTTGTTCGTGTTTGCGCTTTGCTTCACGATGTTGGGAAGTTAGAGTGTTGGGCTAAAAGAAGGGGTTGGTCAGAGCACGCTTATTACACTTATACTTTTGTTAAGAAATGTTTAGGTGAAGAGATCGCTGAGCATTCCAGCAGACATCATACGGGTTCTTCTTATGTAGAGGAGTATAGGCCTAAAAGTGATTTAGAGAAAATTTTATGTTTAGCTGATAATTTGGCTTCTGGGGCGGACAGGCGGGAAGAGCCTGTTCACGGTTCGCCTATTCCTTCTCCACCCATTGAGCTGTCGCATATTCTTTCAGGAGATGTTGTGAGGAACAGATTGAGCATAGCTGATTTAGCTTATCTGTCTCAAGTCCTAGCTGGAAAACTTGGAAATTTGGAAAAGGATTTTGTGCAGAATCCGAGAGATTGCTATTTCAAGGTTTATGGTATTTTAGAAAGTTCGGACTTGTATCGTGTTCCTGCTGACACTCGTAAACCTATCAATGATGTTTCTCTTTGGGATCATCTAAAACTTACGGCGGCGTTTTCGACTTGTATTTATTTAGGTGGTGGATGGAAGGGATACAATCTTGAAAGGTATGAGTTTGCTCTTTTAAGCGGGGATGCCGATAGGATATCTAGTTTTGTTAATGAGTCTACGCGTTTGCCTGATCTTAATGCTCGAAGTGAGATTGTCAAGCAAGCTACAAGTAAGGTTCGTGAGTTTCTTTCTAAACTGTTGGGTCCTGAATGCGTCTTGTTTTCTGCTGGCGGAAGTTTTCTTGCCATCTCTCCAGCAAATCTGGCTAAGGAAGCCCTTGAAGGCATGAAAAAAAGTTTTGAGGAAGCTACTGGTGGAAAAGTCACGGTAACTGTGAGCTATGTGATTAAGAATGGGGAGGAGTTCAAAGATGATTTTGGTAGGGTTTGGGCAGAGTCTCATACGGAGATGCGGCGGGAGAAAAGCCGTAGGTTTCTGGTTTCCGAGGTTGCTGTCGATGAGGGTGTTGAGGTTTGTGATGTTTGCAGGATTAGACCTTGGAGTCGTGAAGATAGGCTTAGAACGTTATCAATGGATGCTTCTGCAAGATTTGAAAGGTTATGTGATGTTTGTTGGGATTTGAGGGAAAAGGGGAAAGGTGTTTGGCTGGATGATTTGAAAGATAAGCGCAATTTTGTAGGTTGTGTTAGAGCTGATGGAGATGATATAGGACGTGTTTTGGCTGGGAAGGTTTTTGAGAAGTTGGGTAAAGCGAAGACTCCTTCGAGGATTTCGACTTTAAGCGGTCTTATTCACAGAACTTGTGAAGAGGATATTGTGTCTATTATCAAAGATTTTTCTAAGCATCCTGGTATTGTCTTTGCCGGTGGAGATGACTTACTAGCTCTGGTTCCTGGGGAGGTTGCTTTAGAGGTCGCTAAGTCTGTTGCCTCGAAGTTTAATGAGAATATGGCTGGAGAATGCACCATGTCTGCGGGTGTTTCAGCGTTTCATTACAAGCTTCCCGTTTATGTGGGAGTTGAAGCGGCGAATAGCTTGTTGCGCAAAGCGAAAGATGAAGGGAAAAACAGGATGGCTTTTGCAGTGGTTGGAGGTTCTGGTGTTACTGAGTATGAGTTGGATAAGGTGAAATCTAGGAGTTGGGATGAGCTTAATACGATTTTAGAGATTGTTAATTTTATGTGTAAGAGTGGAACTGCTGCTTCTAAGTTGAGGCGTATAGCTGGGTTATCTGTTAGTAATCGGGTTAAGGCAGAGGCATTGATTGAGTATTCGATGGGTAGGGGTTTTCTCGAGTGGGGTGAGGGGGAAAAGCTGCTTTCTCATCTCGATTCTGGGCTTTTGAGTGATGCTTTTTTGATTTATAGTCTGTTTAGGAGTGATTAGCATGTCTGAAGAGAAAAGTTTGAAAACTGAGGGAGAAAACCTTGCAAAGGTTGCCGTGGATTCGCGGATGGGGGCTAAACAGTTGCAGACGCTTTACCGTTTGGTTAAAACAAGACCTTTGGCTTTCGTTGAGGCTTTTGTTAAGAGGCAGATTGGCCGTGGAGTTAGGGGGTATAATGGGTTTGTCAAGGTGCTTGAGCTGTTAGGGAAGTATGAGGGTAGAAGGCTTTCTTTGGAGAAGGTTTTGATGTATGCCGTGATGCTTTATGACTATTGTGAGAAAGAGCCTACTATGAAACTTAAAAGTGTTGCAGACCCTATTGTTAGGAGAATAGTGGAGAAGCAAGGGTGTAACTACAATGGTGTGGACATGAATTTTCAAGGTAGAAACTTGAATGTTAATGTGTATGTTCGGAGGTTTCACGGAAATCCTAAGGCTTTGGCTTTTGAGATTGAAAGAGCTTTGAAGACTAAGGAAGAGTTCTCTAGTCTGAATTTGAGAGTTTGGATTGAATCAAGGTAAAGGAGGTGAGAAAGGGTTGGTGTTTGAGAAATTAGAGAAAAGAATCATTATTTCTGGGACCATCGAGGCTGTTACGCCGTTGCACATTGGTTCAGGCAAGCCAGAAGTTGAGATAGGGCAGGTGGATTTGCCTGTGCTTACCGATCCTGAGGGACGACCCTACATTCCAGGGTCTTCTTTGAAGGGTAGAGTAAGAACTGAGGCTGAGCGAATTGCTAGACAAAAAGGGTTAGAGGTTTGTAAGCCGCCGGATGTAAAGAATATGTGTGGGTCGCTGAAAAGGGATACTGGCAACTTTTGTGTTTGCTGTAGAATTTTTGGCACTGCTGGCGATGTATCTGTGGCTAGTAAGGTGAAGTTTAGAGATGCTTATCCTCTTGGGAAGGTTGAAACTTTGCTTGAGCGGACGGGGATTGCTATTGACAGGGATAAGGGGACTGTGGCTAGAGGTGCGTTGTATACTGTGCAGGCGGTTCCTGCGGGTGTTCAGTTTGGTTTGGAGATTGTTTGTGAGAACTTGTCTGATGAGGAGCTTAAGCTTTTGAAGGCTGCTTTGAGGTCTGTTGAGGATTCTGCTTTGGGTGGTTCTTCGACAAGGGGCTTCGGAAAGGTTAGGATTAAGATTGACAGTGTTAGAGAGAGGACTGCTGGATATTATCTTGGTGAGGAAGAGGAGAAGGTTGTTGGTGGCGAAGAGCTTCAACGGTGGCTGAGCGAGTTTTAGAGGAATTTTGATGGGTGTCTTTTGTTATAGGCTTTCAGGCGTGCTTAGAGCTGTTACGCCGTTGCATATGGGTTCTGGAGTGAGAACAGGGGTTATCAAGCGATGTCGACCTTTTATTCCGGGAGCTGCTTTGCGAGGGGCTGTTGGAACTTCTTTGATCAAGGTTGTTTGCAAGTTGGACAAGCCTTTGGTGGAGCATGAGAAGTGCGACTATTTTGAGGAGTGTGTTTATGCGCAGCTTTTTGGAGAGGAGTTTGGAAGGGCTTCTAGGGTTTTCTTTAGGTATGGTTATCCTTTGCATTTGGGGTGCGGCGGTTCTTTTATGCCTGTTTCGAGGACTATCTATCGTTGCAGTAATCCTCAATGTCGCAAGGTTTTTGATGTTTTTGTTCCGCCTAGTGAGTGTGATGTNTGCGGAGAGTCTGTTAAGCCTTTTTACGGTTTTCGTTGTGATGTTTGTGGGGGGTTTGAGTCGATGCCTGTTAGGATTTCTCCGATAACATTGACGGCTGTTGACAGGGAAAAAAGGGCGGCGGCTGAAGTTTCTGGTGTTAGCGGTGGGGGAGCTGGCACTTTGCATACTTTGGAGACTGTTGCTTCTGGAAGTCGTTTTGGTTTTGAGGTTGTTATTCATGGGGATTTCGGTGATGCTGTTGGTTTGTTGAAGAGTGTTGTGGAGAGGGCTTTGCCTGATGAGGGTGTAGGTGGCAGTAGGTCTAGAGGTCTTGGCAAGGTTGCCGTTGAGGATTTGAAAGTGGATGATGTTGATACTGATGTTTTGGAGAAGCGTGCAGACGAGATTGATGTGGGGCATTTCAGAGTGAGGCTTTATTCTCCTTTGGTTCTGGGTGGTAAGGGGTTGGATTCTTCGAGTTTGTTGGAGGGTGTTCGCAGGGCTTATTCTTGGGCTTTTCGGGAGGGTAAGCCTTCTTTGCCCAGTGTGGAGTTGAAGCGTTGGGCTGTTGGCGGCGAGTTGTTTAGCGGGTGGTCTTTGAAGGTTGGGAGGCGGCGTAGGATTGAGTCGGCGGTTTCTGCTGGGTCGGTTTTTGAGTTTGAGTGTGGCAGTAAGAGTCGTGAGTTGGCGTTGGGATTGGCGGCTTTGGAGTTTTATGCTGTGGGTGCGTATAAGCCTCATGGGTGCGGTCAGATTCGAGTTGAGAAGGGTTGAAAGTTTTCAGATGGAGGTGTTTGAAGAAAAAGCGTTTGTGTTTTCGGACTGATGGGTCGGCTGGATGGTTGTGATGCTTTGCCTCAGCATTTGTTCCAGTTCGACGACGGATGTTAGGCTGGGGACAGAGTTGCGTTGGAATGAGGGGAGATTTCGATTGTCTTTATAAAGGGTTTTGCAATTTGTCGATGATCGGAGGAGGTTTTCTAGGGAAGTCTTTCTTTGTTTTCTTTTGACCAGAAAGCTGTAAAAAAGGTTCGGATTCAATGACTCTTAAAAAGAAGAGAAGACAGCAAGGCTAATTTCGAGTGGCGTCACCTTTACCTTGACGGTGTGATTCAATGACTCTTAAAAAGAAGAGAAGACAGCAAGTGCATAGCTATCAAGAGGTGAAAGCGAAAAACTTGTGGCGATTCAATGACTCTTAAAAAGAAGAGAAGACAGCAAGCTTTAACTTTGAAATTGCCCAATGGTGAAATTACTGTTGGATTCAATGACTCTTAAAAAGAAGAGAAGACAGCAAGTCTAATTCTTCCCAGTGGTAGTGGCCGATTTCAACGGATTCAATGACTCTTAAAAAGAAGAGAAGACAGCAAGTTCATTAACCAGTCACATTTAATGTTTGAGAGCTTGGCGATTCAATGACTCTTAAAAAGAAGAGAAGACAGCAAGATAGTAGATTCCTCTATGGGTCTCGGAATATATCTATTGATTCAATGACTCTTAAAAAGAAGAGAAGACAGCAAGTTTTTTGAAAGGCTAATTTCATGGAAAAGTTGCGCTCCGATTCAATGACTCTTAAAAAGAAGAGAAGACAGCAAGCTGTAGCCTTTTTCTTGTAGTCGTTCTTGTCGTTGTTTGTCTAGGATTCAATGACTCTTAAAAAGAAGAGAAGACAGCAAGGATACATGTATTTGCTTGCCTCTGTCTGCTTTTGGGTGGATTCAATGACTCTTAAAAAGAAGAGAAGACAGCAAGTTATGCATATTAATGGTTTTTTGTGTCGAGCGCAATAGGATTCAATGACTCTTAAAAAGAAGAGAAGACAGCAAGTCAACACGAACATCTTGGTTACCGCTTTCACTAACACACCGATTCAATGACTCTTAAAAAGAAGAGAAGACAGCAAGTATCGTTATACGCTATTGAGCTTAACCATAAACTGATTGATTCAATGACTCTTAAAAAGAAGAGAAGACAGCAAGCTAACTAATCTCTTATCAGATTTGTTCATCTTCCTCCAAGATTCAATGACTCTTAAAAAGAAGAGAAGACAGCAAGTCTTGCGTTTTTCATTCCTCCTTGCGTGTTTTTCTGCGATTCAATGACTCTTAAAAAGAAGAGAAGACAGCAAGTCTCAAACGGTTTTTGTCCTCTGCGTCCCACTTTTAACGATTCAATGACTCTTAAAAAGAAGAGAAGACAGCAAGTACTTCTATCTCTTTCTGGTATCTCATTGCTTCCTCAGATTCAATGACTCTTAAAAAGAAGAGAAGACAGCAAGAGAAACTCTTCAATTTGAAGATATGTGTCCCAAATATCTGATTCAATGACTCTTAAAAAGAAGAGAAGACAGCAAGTCTAGCCAACTTTCATAATCACCTAATTCAATTAATCCACGATTCAATGACTCTTAGAAAGAAGAGAAAATGGATAAGCAGTTATAGCCTAAGCAACAATGTGACAAGTTTTAAAGCTTTGGTCAGAAATAATTAATTTAAGCAAGTGCCAGAAATGAAAGCCCTCATAATCTCTGTAGGAACAGGAACCAAACCAACAAAACAAGCCGCCAAAAGCCTAGCAGATGCCATAGCCTACACCATAAAACACCACAACCCAGACAAAACCTTCTTCATAACAACAAAAGAAAGCAAAGAAACAACCCTCCCCCTCATCCTCGCAAAAACAAAAAACCAAAGCCACAAAACAATAAAAATCCAAAACCCCGACAACATACAAGAAATATACGAAACCCTCCATCCTCACCTTCAAAAAATCAAACAAAAATTCAACCAGCTCGTCATAGACTACACCTCCGGAACAAAAGCCATGACCGCCGCCCTCGCAATCCTAGCAACCATACACGAAGCAAACGAACTCAGCTACATAACAGGAAAAAGAAAAGGCGGAATAGTCCAACCAGGAACAGAACAAATAGTATCCATACGCCCCTACTTCGCCACCACACAACAAAAACTAAAAACAGCCACAGAATTCTTCAACAAAAACCAATTCTCAGCCACCATCACCATCCTAACCCAAATACAAAAAACAACCAAAGACCCAGAAATACTAAACCAAATAAAACCATTGCTAAACCTCGCAAAAGCCTACGAACTCTGGGACAAATTTCAACATGAAAAAGCTTGGAAAATCCTCAAAAAAATAAAAAACGAAAAACTAAACCAGAACAAAAAATTCTTAGCCCAACTCATAAACAAAAAACAAAAAAACCAAGAACCCGAACCCTACATCATCGCAGACCTAATAAACAACGCCGAAAGAAGAGCCAGAGAAGAGACAAAATACGACGACGCCACCGCAAGACTATACAGAACCATAGAACTAATCGCCCAACACACACTAAAAAACAAATACCAAATAGACACATCAAACATCCCACCAACCACCATACCCAAAAACCTAATCAAAAAATGGAACATACAACCAAACACAAAAACCATAAAAACCTCCCTCCAACAAAACTACGAACTCCTAAAAGCAAAAAACCACCCCCTAGGCGAAAAATTCCTACAAGACAAAAAACTACAAGACCTCCTCAAAAAAAGAAACATCTCCATCCTTGCCCACGGACAAACACCAGTAACCAAACAAACATACAACCAACTCAACAAAAAAGTGAAAGAATATGCAAGAACAACCATAAAAAACCTAGAAGAACTCATCCAAAACTCAAAATTCATAAAGTGGAAATAACCAACCCAACAAAATATGCAACTAGGATTATACTATAACCAACGGGCAAAGATAACATAAAAAATAAAACATGTTTTAGGGTGCCCAAATAACCGGCAGTTTTGCAGTAATTAAAACATTTATTGGCTTAAGGTAGGTTTTCATTTTTTCGAAGCTTTCCTTAGTTTCTTCCATCTTCTTTTTCATGCTCTCATACTCTTTTTGTTCTTGTGGAAGCAACGGAAAATCTTTGAATATCCTAGGCGCTATTTTGTTTGTCAACCATATCACAAAATACGGATCCTCCATATCCGCAGGCTTATGGGTTAAGTCTATAAACGAGCCTTTATGCAATTGCATAAAAAAATCAAAGCGATCTTTTATCAACGCCTTTTTTATGTTGACTTTTTTGATTTTTTTACAGTATTCTTCTATTTTCTCTTTCATCAACCTTTCATCTTTTTCAATCAAGTCTCTTGGCAGAGTTTTTGTAAGCATGGATTTCGCCCATTTTTTAGCTTTAACTTTTACTAATTCATCATCTGGCTTGAAACCAGCAACTTTTCCATTTTTGAACGATAAATATTCTTTCTCAATAAGATACGCTAGAGCTGCAGTATACATTTTCTTTTGAACAATCCCCGCTTCATCAACCGTCTTCACAACTCCGTTTCTTCTTATTCTATCCTTAAAGCATTCAAAAAACCACGAGTTCGTTCTATGATACTGCGCCTCACCCAGAGTTTTCCTTGGAACTGAGTTTTCAAGCTGACCGATATAAGATTGTAGAATAACATGTTCCAATTCACTTAAGATTTTGGAAAACCATTGTCTCATAACATTTCTGGTTTCTAGGGGCATTTTCTGTATTTCTAGAACACTTGTAAAAACAAAGAAGTTGTCCCTCCAAGGATTGTCTAGAGGCTTCAATTTTCCCCCTCGCCATAGCGATACAACCTCATATGGAACCTTCTCGTTCAGTTTTTGAACTAGTTCATAGTAGACAGCAGGGGGATATGTGGAATCATCAATTATCCTTTTTACAACCCCTTGGTCTACTAAGTCTTTCAAGTGAGAAGTTAATGTCGCACTTCCAAGAACACGTTCTCCCCTCTTTCTTCTTCTTTTATTTGTCTCCTCAAAAAGTTGTGTCCAGCGAACAGGTTCTTTTAGTAAGTTTAAGGTTTTGATTATTTCATCTCGAATGATGGGGCTTTTCCTTTTCACTCACTTCGCCTCTAGTTTATTTTTGAAGTTACTTCAGTTATCACTTAATTAAAAAGTTATATAAATCTTTACTTCAGTATTATGCAAATAGTGAAGTGAAGATTAGGAAAAAGGCGTATGTTGAAGGAAACGAAATTACAGCTTGAAAAGCCAATTCCAGAACAAACAATTATCAATTTTGCAATCGTTTTTCGCGGCCCATTGGAGGTTTTCGGCAAAATTAAGACCTATATTCTCCAGCAGGGTTGCAGTATCGTCTACCAAACAAAAAGCACTGAAAAAATCTGGATTCAGAAGGAACTGAAAGGAGATAAAGAGCTTGCGCGAAATTAAGCAATTAGCACGGACTTATTTGGAACAGGGCTTAGCGGTTGTTCCAGTTAAAGCCAAGAGGCCCTTATGTGAATGGGCACGATGGCAAAAAGAACCTCAGATAGAACAGGAGTTTGAAGGGCTTCCTTGGGCTGATGCAGATGGTTTTGGCGTTTTGTGCGGGCTTAAAGGCAAAAACGGGCAATATTTGGCAGTTATCGACATTGACAGACCAAATTTCGACTTAAAGCTTCTAAGGACTACAGCCATCGAAAGAACCCCAAGCGGCGGCTACCATTTTATCTACTGGAGCAAGCGGCCTGTTAAAGCCATAAAACGCACTGATCTGGGCGCTGAACTCCTTGGACTCGGCAACATCTGCATCATGTATCCCTCAAAAGGCTATCAGAAAGCCAACGATAACAAGCCAACGGAAGTAGAAAATGTAGAGGTTCTATTCCATGAGCTAGTCGTTAGGCTTGGGGGAGAATTAGATGTTGACGAAGAAAAATTAAAGACTGAAGTGAAAACCGAAACCTTACAAGAATGGTTAGAGCAAATTAAGCAAAGACTTGAGGTTGCAGGCGAAGGATCAAACTACACATACATTCACTGTCCGTTCCATAAACCTGATACGCATCCAAGTTTTGTTATTCACAAAAAGAAGTATTATGGCTACGATTTCCACACAGGCAAAGCATTCAGTTTAAAGGTTTTAGCGAAAAAGCTTGGCATAACACTTGATGATAAATATGAAGACGTTTTCGACGAAGAAACCATAGCTAAGGCGAAAAATCTACTGTTAAATCCAGCATTCCTTTACAAGCTTGGCGAAGTGTTTGACCAAGGCTTTGTAATTTCAAAAATTAACAAG
>Ga0180849_111_pt1 | contig 40093 bp, 38 predicted proteins | sample Deesub1362B_J571_FD_124167 | JGI IMG/M metagenome (GOLD analysis project Ga0180849, IMG submission 124167) | Candidatus Bathyarchaeota archaeon JdFR-06 | reverse complement strand
CAGCTATAAGCGCCGCCAAAGACATGGCTAAGGCTATAAAAATTACTATAAGAAAAAGCGTTGGAATCCTTGTTCCAGTAGTCCTAGAAGCTCTACTCATATCAAACATCCTCTTTCACTGTCCAATCCCAATGCTATTGCCAACCCCAGCAATTATTACCTTGTCCCCTTCCTTGGTCTTCTCCAAAATAACCTGTTTTATCCTCTCAATAGCCTTGTCAACAGAATCAAAAATTTCCTTACGCATTGGAGATACAGCGTCTCCAATATCCTCTTTTATTATGACAGCGTTTATTGGAATACGGTATTTCAAAATGGTTTCCTCAATTTTAAATTGGTCGACTCCTGGGCCTCCGATGGCTGCACCCACTCCTTCAGCAACCTCGCCTACTTCTTCACCTTCTAGTTTCAAAGCTGCATCGATCATAATAATAGATGCAATTTTCCCATTGTTTTCTTCAATAACCGTTTTTATAGCATCTCCAGGTTTACCAACATTTCCACCAGGGCCTTCAGCCTTTATGACATATGCGGTGCGCCCTTCGATTGTCACGGTAGCAACAACACAGTCTTTCGCTACTTTTCTGGTTTCTTGTCCATGCATTAGTTTAGCTGCTACCAATGCGCCGACGCCATCGCCTATAGGTTGACCGTAAGCAAAGGCCTTCAAAGCGCTTGCATAGGCTTCAGCCTCTCGCATTACAAGGGGTAGTATCATTTGTAACTGCATTATAATGTAGAGACTTAAGGTCTTCTTGCCAAGCAAATAGAAGTGCCTTATAACCTTGTATATGTAGTTAAGAGCCATAGCCGCTTCCAAAGTGTTTTCTAAATTGTTCGCTTGAATCTCATCTGCTGCTGGGGCCATAAGTTTAACTTCGTCTTTAAATCGAGCGTCTCTTACATCAAGTATATGCTCAAGTTTCCAGACGACTCCGGCTGGATCGAGGCTTTGCGGTGAAATGGTGAAATATTCTAGGAATCTGTCAACCCTTGCTGTGGGGTCTGTTTGAGGCTTACCAATTTCCTTAATTGTTTCTATTGCAATTTTACGGCCTTCATCTCTTATATATTTCAGTTTGTAAAGGGATCCTTCAACCTCTCTGATCATAATATACATCTGAATTCTTTGTCCGTAAAATATGAAAATAAAGAATACAATGTAGAAAAGTACGCTTAGAATCTGCGATATCATATCTTCTCCTGGGAGTCCCCATTGATTAAGCAATGGTGTCATTGCCGTCAATCCGTTCACAAACTCACCTTTCGAAAAACTATAAAACGCTTGGTTATAAGTTTTAGGTAATTCTACTTATAATCGCAATCAATGATAAGCGGGCTGCCAGCTTTCCCGGGTTCGCGTGGCCGAAGACCACACTACAGCCGGGAACGGAGCGCGGTTTAACTTCTGAGTTCGGAATGGGATCAGGTGGGACCCGCGCCCTATGGCCGGCAAACCCAAAAGTAAACGTTGACTCTTTGCTCTTTAACTTTTCGCTTAAATCACTCAGTTAGCTTTCCTCTTTTAGGAGAGCTTCCCAGATTCCGAAGCCACCTACAGTCTCTGGTCTTTCGACGGGATTATACCATTTCTTTTTCGTGCCTATTTTTGCTCGCATTTTCCACTTAAAAGGTTTAGGTTCCTTCTCTATCATTTCCAGAAGCTTGTCTATTTTCTTTATGATCTCTTCTCTGTTGTTCTTGTTGATCTGTTTTGGGTTTATTTGTGCTTCGGGTCCAAGCTTGTCCAAATCAACTACAAATTTTCTTAGTTTTTTAAGGTTCGTTGTGGCTGTATACCAGAATCCCCAATCTTGGGCAAGAAGCTTTGCAATGTATTTAGCATCTATGATCTCTTTTTCACTTTTTTCGCTAATTTCATGGGCTTTCAACAAGAGAAGGCAGTCTTTTAGGTCTTTTATGCTGAAAGCTTCCCACATTTGTATTTTTTCCAAAAGCATATCTGTAACAGTGATTGTCGGATAATCAAGTTCTAATCTTCCCCTAAAATCTATAGGATGATTTGCCACTAACAATTTGTCAAAGAACACGTCTACATAAAACCAGCCCTTTGGATGATAGTATATTTGTCTCTCAGACGCTGCAGTGGATAGAGTAGCTTTTCTCTTGGCATAACCAAGCTTTTCAAATAATTCTTTTATTTGTTTTCTCTGGTTGCGATAGGCGATGTAATCTATGTCGCTGTACTCTTGCCCCTTAACTACACCTGTTCCTATTCTCCCAAGTTTTTTAGCAAATTCTTTGTGTTCTTGGCAATGAATAGCAATACTTAGCCCTCCCAGAATCCTTAGGATTATGCCTTCTTTTTTCGCTTTTTCAACTATTTCCTGAGATTCTCGGATGAAGACTTCTGTAGGCACTATTCCCTTCCATTCTTTTGGAAGTTCACGTTTAACTTCCTTTTCCAAAAGCCAAGCCATTTCTTTCTTAACCCTCTATCCTTTGAAGCCTCACAATTTTGCTTCCTTTATACTCTATTAAGAAAGCCCTTAGAATGCCTTCTGCATATTCGCTTCCAGGATTGACACAATAAGTTTTTCCTATTTTTATAGAACCTGAAGATTCATGTATATGGCCATGGAGACCTAGAAAAGGTTGGTATTTTTCAATCATTTTTTTAACAGCTTTTGAGCCCACAGGAACCATGATAACTCTTCCTCCTTGGATGACTGGGTTTAAATTTTTGTCTAGGAGAGGTGCCTCGTCAAGTTTTGTTTGATATGGAGGTGCGTGAAAGTTGAAAATAGCGTTTTCTACGTCTTTCAGTTTGGAAATGTATTTTTCCAGTCTTTCTTCAAGTTTTTCTTCTTCTTCCTCTCTTGCTGTTTTCCACGGGCTTGGATTTACCCATCCGCAACTGACCATTTCATGTTGGTCATCTATTTCTATAACTGTGCCTTCTCCATTTATTACGTGTTTATGACTGTTTACAAGGTCGTCAACGGGAAATCTATCATCGTTTCCTGGACAAACAACAATTCTTGTTTCCTCAGGTACTTTTTGTGGAATTAAGTCAAACCAGTCTTTGAGGGTTGAAAGCATAACCTTGTGAAAAACTTCGTCCACTTTTTTGGGATTTCTAGACATTTCTTCATATTCGCTTTCGCTAGTTACATAAGGGTAATAGCCTATTCCCTTTATGTCTTTTATTGCTTTTTCAAGTTCGCTAGAATCGATAGTATAGTTTTTTTTCAAATGATAATAAGAATACTTTCTATTTTTATGTTCGACAATGGGCACAATCATCTTGCCCGTTAGGTCTCCTCCGCATATAGCTACATCCACTTTAAGCATAGCAGAAGCGTTTAGAAATTTCCTCCAGACACCTTCCGAACCATGCATATCTGTAGCGAAGAGAATCCTAGTGGTTTTCTTTTCTTTCTTTTTGAAGAGAAAGGCCAATTAAATCAATCCTTTTTCTTTTTTCTGTTATTTCTATCCTTCTTTCAGTCTATTTAAGTTTAGAGTCATGGAAAGTTTTAAATGTTCTTAGAGGTAAAAATGAAGGTTTGGGTGTTAGAAAGATGGCCTCTAGTAAACCGGGATTATTCGCTAGAGAAGCGACAGGACTAGTGCGGGAAATCGGCTTTATGCTCGGCGTCATAATAATTCTTAGTCACGTAGTGGGCCTAGGCTGGCAAAAGAGAGCCTTCCAATTCACAGGACCAATGCCTATTCCTAACGACTTACTTCCCTTAGGGCTGCCAGCAATCTTTTGGGCTTTTCTTGTATGTGGATTTATAGTGCTTATTACGGGATATGCAAGTGGCTACGTCACAGCTGCTATGCCTAGATCTGGTGGTGGATATGTTACAATTTCAAGAGTAACTCATCCCATACTTGGATACATGGCAGGATGGCTTATGTTCCTTGCCGAAGCCTTTTCTTACGGCTTAATTGGAGTAGCTTGTTTCGAGGCAATTATGATCTTCTTTAACATTGCGGGATATCCCATAAACTTTGACCCTACCATGCTGTTTATTGGTGGCTTAGCGGTTGTCTGGATTTTTGCCATCCTTGCTTTGCTTGGCACAAAACTTTATGGCAGAATTTTGGAGGTTATGTTCTGGATTCCTGCTGTGATAACTGTAGGCTTCTTCGCCATGTGGATTACTGGCATGATGAATCCTGAACCTTTAGCAACGGGTGTACAAGCTGTTATGGGTGCTTCGCCGCAGGAAATGGTAGATTTGGCTTTAGCTAACGGTATGGCAGATAGTATTCCAAGCTTCTTTGACGCCTTTTCCTACGCATTGCCTGGAGCCTTTTGGGCGTACATGGGATGGTATGCGACAACATTCATTGCTGGTGAAGTTAAAGAGGCGAACAGAAAGCTTCCTTTGGTTGTCGTTTCAGCTGGTCTTATCATTATGCTAGTGTATCTAGCGGCTTCTTCTGCCTCAGCTCTTTCATCTATGAATGTCGCTGTAACTCAATATGGTGGTCATGAGTGGAGCTTTTTCCAAGCATATTCATGGCTAAGCTATACGGGGGCTGGGAAAGCAGTAGCAGCTGGAATCCCTAATTTTCAGCCTGCTTGGAGCACAGGAATAGCATCTTTAATAGCTAAAGGCATGGGCTTAGACTGGCTTACCTTAGCCATTGCGATAGCAGGCGTATTATGGCTCGCCAACGACATTCCACCCTTCCTACTGGTAGCTTCAAGAACATTCTTCGCTATGTCCTTTGACAGAATGTTGCCTGAAAGCTTTGCCTATGTAAGCGAAAGATGGCATGCACCAGTCTGGTCAATCATAATAACTGCTATAGCTGGAGTCTTTGGATGTATAGCTGAATCTAACGTAGCTGACTTAGGAACATACTTCTCATTTGCAGGAGTGGTTGGAACCGACATTTTTGACGCGTTTTTCCTGACATTGTTCTGTGCCTCTTGCATGTTACTACCTCTTGAAAGAAAGGAAATATTTGACAGAGCTGCGGTAAAGCACTCAGTTGGCACTGTAGTGATATTGGGATTCATAGCAACTTTGGGAGCAGGCTACTGTTTCTATACCTTCTTAAGAGAGTCGCCTTGGATTTTCCATCCACAAAATATTGCGGACCTTTACAGCTTAAGCGGCTTCTTACTTTGCATCATAGTTGGCCTATTGCTTTACATTTACCACCTGTATAAAAACACTACACAGGGAGTAGACGTTAGAACCCTATACCTAAACATACCGCCAGAATAGCCTTAAATACCCTCCTCTTTTTATTTCTCTCCGTTAAACATTGTTGGTGTATTTAGGTGTTTGAATTAGACCTAATTGTTGACCTGGTGGAAGAACAGTTAATAAAAGGAAAATTCCGTTGGCTTGCGAACTTTAAAGAAATTCACAAGAACTACCGAATAGGCGAATTCAATTTCCCTATATACGCAATCGGCGGACTGGAAGAAAAAGGCTTCTTCCTATCAAGAATTTTCTCAGCTTTTGTAACTCCAAAATATAAGGTTCATTTTCTTCTGTTTTCTGCTCCTAAAATAGATGTGAAATCGATAAGAAACCTTGTAATAACATCTAAGAAAAGATTCACCGGCGAAGACTGGATTTTTCTAGGCTTACTTCAAGCAAACCCGATAGATAAAAATGTTAAGGAAGCCGTAGAAAACATTGCAGACAAAAGGGTTGGCATAACCCTTCACAGTTTGGCCTCTAAAAGTGTTGTGGCCTCAAAAAACGTTCTGGGTAAAGCTCTTCAAAAACATCTCAAAATAACCGAAGCGAAATTTGAAGCTTTCGACATGCCCAACTACATAAAAAGTTTCGCTATTACCTTCTTTTTGTGCATACTTGCACTAATTGCTATTGCCTTTTTGGGAAATCTACCTCAAATAGTTCGTCCTGAAACAATTCTTGGGGTAGCAATAATCTCTCTAATAGGAGGACACACGCTCTATAAATCACAATACCACATGACATTAACATTAAACAAAAACGGATTTGAACTACGCCAAGGGAAAAACATTGAAAAACATACTTGGCGTGAATTTGACGAAGTGACCATTTATATCACCCCTAAACATGAAACGTGTATAAGGCTACGGTCAAAACAAAAAACATTGGACCTTCCTCTTTCTAGAATTGGAATTTCAAGAAAAGATGCTTATAACATGATAAGACGGTTGATAAAAAAGAAAAAGACTACTCGATAATTGGCGTTTCTACAGCAGTATTCCACCAAGGTTTATTCCATTTTTTGTCAGCAACAGGTAACTGTTTCAAAAGATCTTTTATTCTATCGGTTACTGTTGCAATTTCACTTTTTGACATCCACTTTGTAAGGACGTCAGTTTTGTCAGTAATATTCTCTAGGTTAAGTCTCACAGTTAAAGTAAACTTCTTGTCCTTTTTCAAAATCTTATGCATTTTCTTTGGATCTATCTTTTCTGCTCCTGCTCCAATTTCATGATCCAAAAAAATGGCACATACATCCCGAATATCCTTCTCTTCCATCCCCATAATAATCTTGTTTTCACTGTAGTAAGGATAAGACAAAATCCTATAATCCTGCTTATACTTCTTTAATTCGTCAATTTTATCTTTAGGCAAATCAAAAATGAATTGGGCCTTAGAAAGAATCAGATACTCCAATCCTATGGTATACAAGTTTTCTATGTAATATTCAAAAGCGTTTTTCACTTCCACTTTATGCCTTAAATCTATACTATCGCAAAACAAATCAACCACGGTTATTGTGGGCAATCCATCCTCCGTTATTCCGTTAACTGTAGTCAGCCTATACCTTTCGCCGTGTCGCCAAGCATTGAAACGTCTATCATTGGCTGTCGCGAAAGACTTGTACTGTGTGCCGAAAGCCTTATCCATATTCAAAAGAAGTTTATAAAAATCGGTGCCTTGCTTTTTTGGAACAATAAAATCTGTATCCTTGATTTCCCTGTCCAAAGCCCCTCTCTTATTTGCGCTTTTGCAATGAATTTTAACAGCGGCACCACCAAAAAGTAGAGCTGGAATAGGTTTTTTGCTGATCTTGTTTTTGAAGGCTTTAGGATATAACTCGTGAAGCTTGGCCGCGTTAATAGCTGCCCAGAGTGTAACCATAGCGCTTCTCATAGGGAAATAGGATAAGTCTATGTAGGATGGTAAGCCAAGACTTTCCCTTAACTCTGCAGCGTCAACATTTGATGTTAAAGGCAATTCTACATCGTAGGTAGTACCATCCAAATCTTGATAAAGAACAAACTTTTTCTTTGTCGACATTCCAACACAACGTCTACTAATTTATCGAGACACTTTAAACATTCTCCATAAATAACGTAAATGCGGAAATAAAAGCCTTATTTCCGTATCTAACACTTGAGAATAACGCATATATTTTTAACTTCTAAACTTAACCTCATACAATAGGAGTGATTAAGGGGGCCGTAGTCTAGACAGGTATGACGACGGGCTCCAGAATAAACAAACGGGTTTGCGGACCGTGAAGGCGGAATGAAGAACTTCTGGAGCGGTCATGAAGAAACCCGTAGGAGAAGCCAAGGGCTTTTCCGGGGAAAGGTCGTCGGTTCAAATCCGGCCGGCCCCACCACTTAAGCGTGTTTGAAGCAAAATTTAACTAAAGTGTGAGATGGTGCTTCGTAGAGACAATGTAGGGCATATGATTGTGGGCATTTAAAGATTTTGAATTTTTCAACATTACACAAGTTTTATAAGGTTTTATCTTGACAATAATGAGAATTGTGATGGTGAATATGGCAGAAAAAATGCAGATGGTAATCGCGACCTTGATTATTATTACCCTTCTAATTTCTGCTGGGGCCTTGCTTTATATAACAACAATAACTAGTAACTTAGCAGAAATAAACAAACGATTAAGTGCAATAGAAGATGCTCTTCCAGGTCTGACTCCACCAACACAAAATATAACCCTAAGGGTTATTGGGCCTTGGGCCGGCGAAGAAATGGAAGCATTTCTGGAGGTTTTGGAAGAATTTGAAAATCAAAATCCTGGAATAGAGACTGAATATGTAATCTATAGAGCTGAGCAATTAGCCACGCTTTTACCATTGCAGTTCCAAGCAGCAATGACTCCTGGAGATGTCATAGCTACAGCGTGGGGATGGTTTATCGCGGAACAAGGTGAGACAGGGCATCTTCTTGAACTTAACGATTTGGTAAACGAAACTGACTACATTAGCGGAATATTTGATCCTGTAAAAGTTGATGGAACAATTTATGGCGCTCCATTTACCGCTTGGGGTAAGCCTGGCTTTTGGTATCGAAAGTCATTTTTTGCAGCACATGGGTTGACGCCACCTGAAAACTGGACCGAATTTGTGGACTTGCTTGAGGATATACAAGGAATATCTGGCATAGTTAATCCAATAGTTACAGGCGATGGAGTTGGATGGCCTATATCAGACATTGCAGAACATTTCATAATAACATTTGGAGGACCAGAGCTCCAACAGGATCTTATAGACGGCACAGTTAACTTTACAGACCCTCAGGTGAGAAGCATTTTCCAAGATAGAATAGTTTCGTTACTGGAAGCTGGATATTTCAGCGAACCAACCGAATGGACTGCGGCTGTTGAGACATGGTGGGCAGGAGACTACGCCTTATACTTTATGGGAACTTGGCTTACAGGCATGGTTGACGATCCAACGGATTTAGGTCTCTTCGCTTTACCGGGCTGTGAGGGTGCAGTTCTTGGAACTGACTACTGGATAATACCAAAATATACCCGACATTTAGAAGAAGCCAAAAAGCTTCTTACTTTCCTGACCGGAGTAGAAGGGCAGACAGTCCACGTAGGGACAACTGCAGGAAAGTTCGCTACACATCTAGGAGTTCCCTTGGAGGCACATTGGGCGCCCATGCAAGATGTTATGGAAGCTATGTCAGCTGTAGAACCCGTGCCAGATATGGATGATACTATTGGTGGTTATTGGCAACCTCTCTTCTGGGACCAGTTAAAGCTATTGTGGGTTGACTCCTCACAACTTGATGCAGTGCTACAAACTTTGGATGAAAGTCATCCGGCGCATGGATAGAATGAAAAGCAAAGTTGCCAAGAAGATATCTCTTTCCCTTTTTTTCATACCTGCCATAATTCCAATGATAATTTTTGTAGTTTTCCCAATACTCCAGACAATTTATATGAATTTTCTTTCGCCTAATGGCGAGTTTGTTGGGTTAAACAATTACTTGGAAGTTTTAAATGAAAAAAATCCACAGTTTGCTATTGTAAATTTAGAAGGTTTTCCCAGGTTCCCTCCGTGGGGAGCGTTAATTCACAATTTAGTATGGATAGCAATTCACCTCCCCATAACTACATTTTTTGGACTTGCCTTGGCCATTATTTTGAGGGATGTAAAAGGCGCTTCAATTATAAAGTCAGTGATTTTCGTAGGAATGGTTATGCCAATGATAGTGGGCGGAATAATTATCCGATTCATGTTTACAGAGGGTGTTGGAATAGTTAACGGATTTTTCGATCTGATAGGATTAGAGGGATTGACCAAGACATGGATTGCCTACCCAGACACAGCACTGTTTGCTTTGATTTTTGGCTCAGTTTGGCTATGGTCAGGTTTCAGCTTAATCCTTTATTCCGCAGGACTGGCAGCAATACCTAAAGATTTTTACGAAGCTGCAAAAATAGATGGGGCTTCACCTTTCCGGGTTTTTTTTCGCATTACGCTACCTCTACTTAAACCAGTTACCATAGTAGTTGTTGCAATGACGATTCTCTGGGAACTTAAAATATTTGATTTAGTTTACATGGCAACCATGGGTGGGCCGGGGGGCTCTTCAAATGTCCTAGCTCTTACAATGTATATATACTGGGCTTATGGCCTTGATTACGTTAGGGCTTCAGTTGTTGCAGTCTTGCTCACAATTCTAACGCTGGTCATCGCCGTTTGGTTAATTCGATATCTGGTGAAAAGATGAAAATAAGAAAATCAACTATTATAATTCATGTAATAGCATGGTCAATTGCACTCTTCTGGATACTGCCTTTCCTAGGTGTTTTTATGGCTGCAATAAGACCATTTAAGGAGATAGTTTACGGTTGGTGGAGGTTTGAAGAGTTTAACCCATCTCTTAATTTTTTTGCTGCTGCTTTAAATAATCCATCTTTTCCAATGAGTAGGGGTATTATCAACTCTTTCATCATAGCGATCCCAAGCACCATTATCCCATTACTTGTAGCCTCACTCACAGCTTATGGATTTGGTAGGTTCAGCTTCCCACTCAAAGATTATTTGTTCATTCACATAGTTATCTTGATGTCAGTTCCGCAACAGATGATGGTTATACCATTATTTTTCATAATGGGAGATCTCGGGCTCCTAAACACACATTTCGGCTTAATATTAATCCACTCATCTTGGGGATTAGCCTGGATCATATTTTTCATGAAGAATTACTTCTCTATCTTGCCTGTTGATGTGGAGGAAGCTGCAAGGGTGGACGGGGCATCCTATTTTAAAATCTTTTATAAAATAGTGCTTCCTATGGCCATTCCCGCTTTAATTTCAGCGGCAGTTCTGCAGTTTACATGGGTTTGGAACGATTTCTTCTTTGCTTTGATGTTTTTGTATGATCCTCATAAAATGGTTGCTACTCAATGCCTTTCAAATATGAAGGGAGAACTTCATTTCGATTGGCAACTTCTTTCAGCTGGTTCCATAATAGTAATGATTGTTCCTGTTCTTATCTATGTTCTTTTACAGAAGTATTACATCCGAGGTATGATAGGTTGGGTACGCAAAGGATAAGTTAAAAATCTCTCTTCATTTCTAACTCGATTGCATTGATAACATTAAAATCGTTGCAATAAAAGAACCTTATTAGTGGCGAAGTTTTGCAAATTACGACTAAAAATTTTATGCTTGACTTTCTCAGGCAAGTTCTCTCAAATATTTCTGATAATATTTCTCTATGTTCTCTAAAGGTTTTGAATAAAACGTTTTCTTCGAAACTCTTAACTTTTTGCTTTTAGCCTTTATCTTTAATCCCTTGGATGCAAACTCTTTAAGAACTTTAGCAGCTGGCTTAAGAGTTCCATTGCTTCGTGTCAATCCAAAGAACCTTTCATGAAGCTTCTTATCCAAAGAAGGCCTTCTCCATAAGCTCTCATGGTAGTCAGCGAAGCACCATACCAACGCCCCTACAGAGCCAGCATTATAGATTTTCTGTAAAGTCTCTCTAAGAAACTGGGCTTGTTCATCTTCGGTTGCAAGATAAACTTGGGAATCTTTAACAGTTTTCTCCAAGTTCCCAGATAATGTAGGTGCTCCAAATTCTTCTACAATAACAGGTTTGCCTCCTCCCATAGATTCCATTAGAACGCACAAAAAGGGAAGCATGTCAGAATCTAAAGGGTTTCTAACCCACTTGGAATATGCTGGGTATCCGTGAACCACTAGGTAGTCACATGAGCTGTCAACTAGCCATGGGTAAAATTTAGTATCAATCTCTAAATCTTCTACATGCGTACCAAGGATTATTGGATGTGAAGTATCTAACTTTCTTATCTCTTCTGTAAGCAAAACAATCCATTTCTGAAGAAGGTCTGCAGTCTTTGGTATGCAAAGATTACTTATTTCATTAGATAGATCCGATAGATCCCAACCCCACAAGGCTGCATGATCATAAAGCTTCTTAACAACCGATTTTACCTGAAGCTTTTGAGCTTTCAACATGAAATCATCGCTGTACGTATCCTTGATTTGATAACTGTTCATTTGAAGATTAGTTATGGTTGGATAATATCTTATTCCTCTAGGGATTGTTGTGCGTTTGTCAAGTGCCCATTCTGGAATCCAGTTTACCTCGCTCATATGTCCTGTGAAAAACGTGATTACAAGCCTTAACTGTTTTTCAACAGCTATGTCGCATACTTGTACCAATTTTTTCAACGCGCTTTGACTCAAATAGTCAGGGTCAGACTGAAAACCTTCCCACACCAAAAATATTCAAACCAAATCTAAACCTAATTCCCGTATCAGTTTAAAATCGTCATCAACCTCTTCTACGTCAAAATTTTTCCACCAGTACATAGCCTTTTCTGCAGGCCAATAATTAACTCCAAGGAGAAATTTGTTCACTTCCACTTAGAAAGACTCCTGTTGAAGCAATCTGTTTAGCCTAAACCATAATAGGCAGTTATGTAAGTGCCTTGCCAGTTTTCTTATCAAACAAATATACTTTTTCCGCTGGAAATTCAACCCAAAGATCTTTTACTCCTTCAACTTTAAAATCTGGACTTACCACAACTTTAATAATATAGTCTCCTATGCCCAAGTCAAGTATCATCGAATCCCCAAGAGGCTCGGTTGTATAGAGACTTGCTTTAATCAAATCTTTCTTTGCCTTCTTTTCTTGATAAACGCGTATATCTTGAGGTCTTATACCTAAGATAACCTCACTTGAAGTAGCGGTTTCTGCCACTTCTAAAAGGTCTTTTTGTAAGGGATAGGTAAATTCTTTTGCATCAAGCACACCTTCAAGTGTTAAAACACATTCAAAGAAGTTAGTTGGTGGGCTTCCAATAAAACCAGCGACGAATACATTAGCTGGGTGGGAATAAACTTCTGTTGGAGGAGCAAATTGTTGGAGATCACCCTCTTTAAGGATAGCGATCCTGTCACCCATCGTCATAGCTTCTACTTGATCGTGAGTAACGTAAATTGTAGTGATTCCTATTTCTTTTTGCAATTTTTTAAGCTCAACCCTCATGTAAACTCTTAATTTAGCGTCTAAATTGCTTAGCGGCTCATCCATTAAAAATGCTTGTGGTTCTCTGATGATCGCTCTACCCAGGGCTACCCTTTGCTGTTGACCTCCGCTGAGTTGCACAGGTTTTCTGTCGAGAAGTTTTTCGATCTTTAATAGTTTTGCTACTTTTTGAACTCTTCTTCTTATTTCATCCTTTGGAACTTTGAAATTTTCTAGGGGAAAAGCTAAGTTTTTAGAAACTGTCATGTGAGGATAGAGCGCGTAACTTTGAAAAACCATAGCTACGTTTCTATCTTTTGGATCTAGATCATTAACAAGTCGATCTCCGATGTATATTTCCCCTTCATCTGGAGTTTCGAGCCCAGCGATGCATCGAAGAGTGGTAGTTTTACCACATCCAGAAGGTCCCAAAAGAACGACAAACTCTTTGTCTTTCACTTCAAGGTTCAAATTGTCAACCGCTTTCACTTCGCCAAACTTCTTTGTAATGTTAATAAGGCGCACTCTTGCCACTTCTTGCACCAATTCTCAGAAATGTCGTTAATGCGTAAATATATTTTGTTTGAATAACCTTTTAAAAACACCGCGACAGCCTATAACTGATATGAAGTGAAATTATGAATAGTGTTTCAGTTTGTAAAATACCTCTTGAGCGATACATCGAGGTGGTTGGAAAGAAAAAGATAATAGAAATCGAATCACTCGCTGAGAAACTGTCCGGCCAAACAGTCTGTCATATAAATTCTACATCTTATGGCGGAGGAGTTTCGGAGATTCTTTATAGACTTGTTCCTTTAATGCAAAGTGTTGGTATAGAAGCTGAATGGAAGGTAATTAAAGGTTCAGATGAATTCTTTCGTATAACTAAAACACTTCACAATGGATTACAAGGAATGGAAATATCTCTAACCGATGAAATGAAGAGAACGTACCTTTATACGAATGAGGCGAATGCTAAAGAACTTGGATTAAAAAATTATTCCTTTGTAATAATCCATGATCCTCAACCAGCTGCGATTGTTAGTAACTATCCGCACAGACATGGAAAATGGCTTTGGCGTTGCCACATTGATCTATCAACTCCAAATAAAACTGCCATTAACTTCTTCTCTCCTTTTCTGTCACAATACGATGCTCTAATATTTAGCATGGCACAGTATGTACCTGATCTCTTAAAAAAGAGATATGTATCTATTATACCGCCCTCCATAGACCCTTTGAGCAACAAGAATAAAACTCTCAAAGAAGCGGAAATTTTTTCCATTCTTAACAGATATGATGTAAATCCTGAAAATCCAATAATTACCCAAGTTGCAAGGTTTGATCCTTGGAAAGACCCCCTTGGAGCCATTGATGTTTACCGTATTGTGAAGAGAAAGATGTCCAAAACCCAGCTTTTGCTGATAGCTAGTATGGCACTTGATGATCCAGAAGGATGGATTTACTATGAAAAAACAGCTAGGTATGCAGAAAGCGATTATAATATACATTTGTTGACAGATTTAATTGGTGTTAGAGACAAAGAAGTCAATGCCTTCCAAAGAGCATCCCATGTTGCTTTGCAGATGTCAATACGAGAAGGGTTTGGATTAAGTGTTACTGAAGCATTATGGAAAGAAACTCCAGTCGTAGCACGAGGAGTCGGAGGCATATCACTTCAAGTAAAAGATGGAGAAACAGGGTTTTTGGTTAATAACCCACAGGAAGCTGCAGAAAAAGTTGTTTACCTATTAAAGCATAGAGATGAAGCCAAGAAGATGGGGAAAAGGGGAAAAGATCATGTTTTGCAAAACTTTTTGGTGACCCGGCATCTCAAAGATTATCTTAAATTGTTTAGGAAGATGCAGGTTCTTGATTAATCAAGAAATTTTTATGTTTGAAGAGATCTGAACTTTGGGCTCTAATTTAAACGTATATCTCTTTATATCCAACATCACAACTTCTATAGCTATAAAACCAAAAAAGTGGAAAAAGAAGGTTGCTTTGGTTTCCTATTCTTTTGCTATGGCTAATACTGCTTTTATTGAAATGATTACTGCAGCAGGAGCTGCAAAAGCAACTATGTAGTTTAGAATGTATGTTGCCCAGTTATATAGAAGTCCATGGATATTGCTTAGAGGGAACCAGATGTTTGCACTAGTTGCTACTATCAGAGCAATTGTTGCTATAAGAAATGGAGTCACTTCTTTTGCTGTTATGCTGGTGACTCCAATTATTATGCCTAAGATTAGCATGACCAGAGTAACCCAACCATTGATATTCGTAACGTTAGGATCTGCATTGTAATCCATGTAGCCGACTGCTAAGCCCATAACAATAGCTATGGCAACGAATAGAATATAGGCCCATTTTGCTAGTTCTTCCATTTCCATTTTGATCACAATCTCCGGGTATCTCTGTAGACATGTTATAAGCTTTACGGTGAAAAATCCTAAAAAAGCCTTTTTTAAGTAAAAAAGGCTAAGATCTGTCATTTTGCAATCTAAAAAATGTTCTGATAGCTATGAAGTTGGCTAGTTTTGCTAGTGACGCTTAACTTTTTCGCTACTTTCTTTATTTCTTTAAAGGAAAATTAATACAAAATAAAGAACTTAACAGCCCTTAACTTTAGAGTGGATAGGAGATGGCTTCCAAAAAATTGTCAAAACTTTTGAATGATGCCATTGCTTGTGAACTTCAAGTTTCAAATAGAAATCGATAGTATAATTTAACAGAATGTCGCCAAAATAGAAATTTTGATAAAGCACTTGAGCCGAAAGGAGAGATCACGTTGGGTGAAGATAAAATTTATGTGATTCAAAAACACGCGGCAACTCGCCTCCATTATGACCTACGTTTGGAAATGGACGGTGTTTTAAAGAGCTGGACTGTCCCTAAAGAACCTCCCACAACATCGGGTGTCCGCAGACTCGCGGTTCGAGTTGAAGATCATCCTATTGAATACGCGGAATTTGAGGGAACTATTCCCGAAGGCGAGTATGGTGCTGGCACGGTTGAGATATGGGATAAAGGAACCTACCAGCTATTAGAACGAAAAGAAAACAAGCTGATTATAAAGATTAATGGTGAAAAGATTAAAGGAGTCTACGTGCTTTTAAAGTTTAAAAATGACAAGAATTGGTTGTTTTTCAAAAAGAAGGAAAACAAAATCTAGCTTCCTTGACTCGGTTTTCTTCTTTCATCTATCATGCTGTTTTAAGTTAAGCTATTTTTTCTGCGACAGCAAACTTTTCTCCTACTGAACGTATTCGAACTTTGACGCGTTCTCCTATTCTGCTACGGGGAACAAAGATCATGTATCCCTGGATTCGTGCTATTCCGTCGCCTCTGCTACCAATATCGTCGATAACAACTTCTATCTCTTGGTTTTCTCTTACAGGTGCTGCTCTAAAAAATGGTTTACTCGGGCGATACCTTCTTTTACTTCCGTATCTTCTTGGTTTTTTCTGGGAGCTCTTGGTTTTTTCTGGAAGTCTTCGAGGCATGTTATAGTTTCGTCCTATTGCAAGATCAGCCTTTCACCATGAAACTCGCATGTCGCTGGGCGCAGAGCTTCTGGTTGAGGCCGGTTAAATGCAGAAAAGTTGTTCTTTCATATAAAGATTGCTAAATTGTTATTCATAACGTAAGGCTTCTACTGGGTTAAGCTTTGCTGCTTTTCTTGCTGGATATAGGCCGAAGATTATGCAGATTGTTATGGCGAAGGCAAAAGCAATTATGGCCCATTGTGGAGAAAAGACCGGGGTTATTTCCATTCTTTGGGGTTCTGGTGCGGGAGCATCTAATGGGCGTTGGGGCTGAATAAAGTTGGATAGAACTTGTGCAAGTCCATAAGAGATACCGTAACCTGTAAACATCCCCATGAAACCTCCCATAACACCTATAAGCAGAGCCTCTGCAAGAAACATACCTAAGACTGTTCGGCTTTTCGCTCCAATAGCCTTTAAGATTCCGATTTCACGGGTTCGCTCCATAACAGCAACGGTCATAATATTCATTATCCCGACTCCTGCTACAAGAAGTGAGATGGAACCTATAGCCATTAAGAACATTTGAACGAGATTTAAGATGTTGTCAACTTGTCTCATCAAAGCGGTAGGAACAAAAACTGTAATAGAATATGGTGGAAAAAGATTTTCAATTTCTTCTGCAACAGTCTCTGAATATTTCGACTCAGAGACTTTCACGAGGATAATTTGATATGGATCTGTCTTGCCCTTAAAGAATGGCATATCCAAAGCGTTTTCAATGGAAATAAATGCCCAATAATCAAAATTTGTTATGCCAGAAGTTCCTCCTTTTGCTAATATTCCCGAGACTGTGAAATTTATCGTATAGGTTGACGTAACTAGCGAAACATTGTCCCCTACGTCTGCAATAATGGTCTCATTGACAATGCTTGCTTTATAGCCAGGGACAATCATTTGATCTTCATTCTGCTCTGGAAATTTCCCACGTGTAACATTAAATCTTAGAGGGAGTATTTTCCTCATTTCAGTAAAGTTTACGGCACCTACTGTAAAAGCCCCAAGTTTCTTCCCAGTATTGCTGTTGCGTAACTCCATCCGTTTCGTTAAAGGCATTGTTATTAGAGGTGTCACCAGAGACACATTGTCTATATTTTTGATATTCTCAACATCAGTCTGATTGAAACCTTCTGCTAAGCCGGCAGTAAAACTACCTGGAAAGATTATTAGTACGTCAAGTTCGAACCCTTGTTCCATTCTTTGTCTAATTTCTCCTCGGAACCCTTCGCCAAGGGAAGCAATTGCTATTATAGTTGCAATTCCGATTACAACGCCAAGGGTCGTGAGTGAAGTTCGCAGTTTTCTTTGTTTCAAATTTCCCCATGCAATACTCAATAATTTGCTTATCTTCATGGCGTCTTCCTCTTCGAAACTTCTTTTATTTCTTCAATTAAGCCATCTTTCAAATGTACTATTCGATGGGCAGTCTCTGCGATTTGGGGGTCATGGGTAACAACTATGAAGGTTTGACCCTTCTCTTCGTTCAACTTTTTCATTAATTGAACTATTTCCCAACCCGTTTTTGTGTCCAAGTTTCCTGTAGGCTCGTCAGCTAAGACAATTTTCGGATCGTTTATTAAGGCTCTTGCTATGGCTACACGTTGTTGTTCTCCTCCACTTAGCTCGAAAGGTTTATGGTTTAGGCGTGCTTCAAGACCTACCAGTCTAAGCATTTCCTTAGCTTTTTCTTTTGCTTCTCTTTCAGAAACTCCTGCAATTGTTAAGGGTAGTTCAACATTCTGTACTGCTGTCATTCTCGGTAGCAAATTGAAAAACTGAAAGACAAAACCTATTTTAGTTAAGCGAAGCTCTGCTAGTTTATCATCGCTTAGCTTCAGAACATTGGTTCCTTCGATAAAAATTTCTCCTTCGTCGGGGCGGTCTAAACATCCCATCAAATGTAGCAACGTGGATTTTCCACTTCCTGAAGGTCCAAAAATTGTTAAAAACTCCCCTGCTTTGACATCGAAACTTACCCCGCGGAGGGCTGGAACAAGAACCTTGCCCATCCTATATGTTTTCTTTATATCGCGAACTTCAAGCAGTGATCGCATATCCTTCAACGAACACTGAACAATTTTGACTATGCTATTTAACTTTTCCTTGAAAACTAGATGTTTCAAACCTAAATTTTTATAAAAAGACGGCTGATGGCGCTAGGAAGAGAAGCAAAAGAGTGTAAAGTAGATAAGAGGATGTTGACGCAACAAAACTTTTTGCCCATGACATTTCAGATACAATGCGAATTGTTATAGCACATAATGCTATGGCCCATACCCATACAAATTTGTCGAATCCCCACAACACCTGATAGGGTAAACTTGACTTTTGAAAAATTTGCTCATATGCTTTTTCCCATTCGCCTGGAACTCCTCCTAAATATGCAAGTGTATAATAGATTTCTGGAGATGCGGTATATACAAATGTAAAGATAATAGTCCGTATAAAATATGCCATCAGAATAAAGCCGGCTGCAACAAGCAAAGGTTTCCATACAGTTTTGACCCCGAACATTTTAGGAGTCACGTATAATACTCCGCCAAGGAGAACCCATTGAATTGTGAACTGCATAAAAGCGTTAATGGGAGAATAAGGATTACCTAGACTAACTAGTAAATCGCCTGCAATTTCCATTCCTGACTTGTAAACACCATGGAAAAAGAGACCGTCAATCAGTAGAGTTACATTGTATTTGTTAGGCCATGCAAACGCGAGCTTCAAGCCTGTTATATTATTCCAGTCAGCTTCATTAATTTGTGTCCATTCTTGTCCCAATGAAATTGTTATATTATTCCAAATACCTGTGCTATCTATTTTGCCCGTTATATCTTTGTAGAAGCTGTCTTTTCGTGTTGATGAAAAAAGATAAATGCTAACGTTTGAAGGGGGAATTGCTGGTTTTACAATATTCACTCTGAAAGTCAACTTCTTGTAGCCTTCGGGTCCTGAACAGTTTAAAGTTTCTGTAATGTTTAGTTCCATCCAAATGTGCGAACTACCGTTTAAATTAAACTCTAGACTTTTGTTTCCGTAATATATTCCGCTGATATATTCTTGGTAGTTATATGTTAAATTCGCGTTTGAAGTCCAGTATGCAAGGGTCTCTGTCCATTCGTCCTTATCAGCGGAGATGGGCATTGTTTGGTCCAGATATGTTTTGGACAGCAATGCGTATCCGAACCCCATATTGGCGATCACAAATAAAATCATAACTAATATAGGGCCAACATATCGCGGATTTTGGACCGCTTCCTTCAAGGCTTTTCGGGGAGCATACAAAACTTCAAATATTCCATAAGCAAACAAAGTTTAGATTCCGCCCCATAACGTTTTGATTATTGTAGTTTATAAAATGTTTGTTAACATGTCCAGCCTATTTTATTTTTGGATGCATTACCATATTCTTATGTGCATTTTATTGTTATTTTTAGCCTTTTTATACTGGTAAAATTTTTTGAGACTGTTCAGTTGATTTCAACTATCCCCTGCCTTTCTAAGTTGTCATGAAAAGAAAATTATATGAATTAGGTGTTTTTAGTTAGTAATATGTTGAATTATAGGGGTTGCATTCTAAAACTTGCTGATACAGTGATATACTTTGTAGTTGAATATACCGTTCTTAAGATTGCAAGTTGTCAATGCGAATATAAAGGACAAAAACAGCTAATTGTGTCTCGTGATGTGAGACTATGGAAATTTACAGTTTGAGGAGGTAGATGTAATGAGAAAGGAATTTTTGGCAATAGGGATGTGTTTGACGTTGCTAGTATTTAGTGGGGCTTATTGGTATATAGATGCTCTCTGGAAAACTCAAAGAATCTCTGAGCTTGAAAATGCAATTTTAGGATTGAGACAGAATGAAAAGCCTGTTGCGGAAGCAGGACCTGATCAAATAGCAAAAGCTGGAAATGCTGTGTATCTAAACGGAACAGGAACAGATCCTGATGGAACTATTGAACTCTTCGAATGGGATTTTGACAATGATGGCATATTCGATTGGAATAGTACTGTAAATGGAGTAGTTAGCCACATATATCATATTGCAGGAACCTACTTGGCAGTTTTGAGGGTTACCGATAATCATGGAGCTATTGATGAGGATGTGTCGTTGATTAAAGTGTATGAAGAATACAACGTATTCATATATGTCCCAGTTTACAATAGAAGTTCGCGGGCACAAAATATGGTGCTTAAGATAACAACTGAAGATGGAACCCCTATTGTGGGAGTCAACGTTACGTATCAGCAAATTGCACAAGACTTTATGTTCGGTGGTTGTTGCGGTGGTTGGGAAAACGCCACTTTAGCTAAGGAACTGGGCATTAACCTTATGGGCGGGCCTAATAATTTAGCGGCAGATTGGGCTGCTAGACTTTATTCCATGCCACCTCCATATAACTTCACAGAAGATGTAACAGAGTGGCTTGATCACATTGATTATATGAAGCGTACATTTGGTGTAAGATATGTTGTTCGCGGTATAGGAATTCCCAGTATTTGCTGGAATATCGGCGGTTTTTGTGAAGCTGGGTCTCCACCAGCTTGGGCAAACATAACCGACATAGAAGGTTTTCTGAAACCCTCATGGCTAGAGTATGCAAAAACATGGGTTTTACGGTTGAACCCGGATCTTTACCTGATACAAGGTGCTCCTATAGCTTGGGTGGATGAACCGCCGGAACGAATAGAGAAAAATTGGGATCTGCTCAAATGGCAGATTGAGGTAATCAAAAGTATAGATCCTGATGCTAGATGTGCTGTGGCTATAAGCGCTGGCTGGAATGGTACAGGTTCACCATTAGATCACGATGTTTTTGCCTTTTTAGATGCAATGTTTGCCGCAGGAGTCAGCGTTGAAGTGATAGCAATTGAATATCATCCTGGAATAGATAATTGTTCACCTGACATATCTCATATGGCAGCTTTTTACAAAGCACTAGGCAAATACAACAGAGACATATTCATATGGGATGCATGTACTGTAAGCAATGGCTCGTTGGGCTATCCGGATCCAGGATACTACTCTGAAGAATGGCAAGCAGAGGCAATGAGCGGAGCTTTAAAAGTTGCTTTTGAAAATCCATTGGTCATAGGCATTGCATTCATGGTATTCCAAGATTACATTGGTTCAGGGCCAAATAATACAAATGCATACTGGGGGTTTATACGCCTTGATGGTACTTCAAAACCATCTTTCTATCAAACACGAGACTATTGGCGATCAACCTTTGTAAGCGGTCAAGCGGTTACAGATGAAAACGGTGAGATATGGTTCACTGGGTATTCTGGAACCTATGAAGTCACAATTGACGGTAAAGTCTACCAAGTAGAATTCGCTCGTCCAAGAATCGTGCCATAACCTGAACTTCAGAACTTTGTGTTTACCATACACGATACCTCTTCAAAATTATATAAATGTAAAAGTAAAAATTCATTAAATGAACTTATCTAAAACTAAGGTAAAACTGCTTTGTTAAGCAGACGGAGTCGTGTACTTATGAGTGTTGGGCGACCCTCTAAAGTTTACATTCCAAGTTTAAGCCGTCTGTAAGTTGTATAATTTACATATTCGAGGAACGGGTTTTCCGCTTGATACTTAACCGTCATTTTCTGGTGTGGTCGCTTGTCTAGTATTTGGCTTGTAGTAATAAGAGAGTAAGCATCACTTCCAGCTCCAGAACCGTAACTTGCAATTAAAATGCGTTCTTCAGGTTTTGCTATGTCTAAAACAGCTGCCAAACCTACCGGCGAGGAACCAGAATAAGTGTTGCCGAATTTTGCAACTTGAAGTGAAGGCAAATACTGTTCTTCTTTGAATCCAAGCTCTCTGGCAATTTTTACCGGGAATTGTACATTCGGCTGGTGGGCAATGAAATAGTTGATGTCGCTGACTTGCAAGCCTAGGCGCTCCATTAGCTTCTTTGCAGATTTTCTAACATGTTTAAAATACGCGGGGTCTCCCGTAAATCTTCCGCCATGCATGGGATAAGGCTCACCGTCTCTTCTCCAAAAATCAGGAGTATCCGAAGTGCAAGAATACCATCCTTCAATCTCAGCTATTACGTCATGCTTTCCTAGAAGGTAGGCGCATCCGCCAAACCCCACAAATAAGTCTAGTTCTCCACCAGGACAGTCTCTTGGAGCGGCTTGAGAGTTATCAGCACCTATTACCATGGCATATGCCACATTGGATTTTGGGTAATTTACAAGAGAAGCAGCATCCTTGAACATGCTTGTGGCAGCTTTACATGCAAATTCAGTATCCACAGCATCTACACCCTGTACGTCTTCATCTTCTTCGCCAAGCCTAAGAACTTGAGCCACTTTTGAGGCTATGGGTTTTACAGCGTACGGATTAGATTCCGAGCCTACATAGATTTTTCCAACCAGTGAACTGTCAACACCTGAGTGTATAAGAGCCAGTTTGCCTGCCTCCACTGCAGCTGTTATTGCGTCTTCGTCAATGAACGGAACGGAACGCTCTATGTTTCCTTCTCTTATTCTGAAGCGGGAAGTATAAACTCCGTAGCCCAACTCCGTAGCCCACTATGCCTGGTGTGCTATATTCCTTATTGGGCTTAACAATCTTGTATTCTTGATGAGGATAAAATTCATCTGCAAAAGTAAAAGCCAAAGAAATCGTCGGAATAATCTCGCTTCTTTGTACAGAATAGCGTCTCCTAAACCTTGGAACAACCTCTCTTCCTTCATAAGAAGAAAAATCAATTTCTTCTCCTTGCTTTATTATTTTATCTGTAAGCCTTCCTGGAACCCTTATTTTACCCTTGTGAAAAGAAACTATCCCGTAAATGTAACAGCCTAATTTTGTAAACTTATTTGTGGGTTCACTGATAAGCGTACATATTTCTAATGTTCCCTTCTCGTAAAAGAGGTCTACTTCATCCATTTTTCCGAAGCTTTTTCTTCCACAGTTTCCACAGTAGTCTCTAACTTCAAAATATTCCTTACCACATATAAGGCAGCGCTTTCCTCTTAACCTATCGCCAAGATAAGACACTCTTCTTTCTATAGGCTCACTACTCATTTCAATCTCTCCCTAAAATGTAAACATAACCTTTAGTTCCAAATCCTTCAAGCTCAAGGACGCAGCCATAACTCGATTCTTTGTCACTTTTAACTTGTCTTTCTTCTGCTTCTCCTTTTAACTGCTTTACAACCTCAAAAACCTGTGCTCCTCCTGTGGCCCCTAGAGGGTTGCCATCTGCTTTCAATCCACCATTCATATTAACAAAAAGTTTCTTTCCATCTATTTCGTAATATCCCTTATAATTTTTGCAACTTTCATATATGTTCATCCACGCTTTTCCTTTTTCGCAGAAACCCAAATCTTCGAGGGAAATCATCTCCATAACTGTGGACTGGTCATAAAGCTCGACAATTTGTATATCCCAAAGGTCAACTCCAGCAGCTTTCAAGGCCTTTTTCATGGCGGTTTCGCTGACTAGAAAATGAGTTAAATCCTCTCTTGCTGGAAAAGTAAGGTAATCTGTGGCGGAAGCAGAACCAAGAATATACACAGGTTTATCAGTAAATTTTTTGGCAGCATCCTCGCTGGTGAGAATAAGTGCTGATGCTCCATCAGAAATAGGTGCAAAATCATAAAGGCCTAAAGGCTTTCCTGCCCTTTTTCTAGCACTTAACACATGATCAACTGTTATTTTTCTTTGGTATTGGGCATACTCATTTTTTAATGCATGGAGATGATTTTTAACTGAAACCTGAGCCAAAGCAATTTTCAATTTTTCTAGATCCCTATCTCTTATTCCGTATTTTTTAATGTAAGCTCTGAGCATAAGTTCATGGTTGGCTTCTGGAGTGCCTCCAGCATAATAACTCCAGGGATCTTCTAGAAGCATCAAGTCATCGCGAATTTTGTCCCATCTGTCTGTCATTTTTTCTATACCGCCAACCAAAACAACGTTGTATTTTCCAGCTTGGATTGCGTTACAAGCATTGGAGAGGGCTGAGCTAAAAGAGCGAGTTACCTCCATGGGAACATGTAGCTGGGTGAGTTCTGAAAGGAATCCTTCTTCTAATCCAAGCTTGTTGGTTATTGGTAGAAAATAGTCTGAAAGATAGCATGCTTCTAGATCTCTTCGTTCTATGTCTGCTTCTTGGGATGCTTTGAGCCAGGCTTCTTCTATTAGTTTTTCTGGTTGTTTATCGTAATGTTCTCCGAACCTTGTTCTTCCAACCGCTACTATGGCTGGACGATCTTGCATCATGTTGCACCTTTAACATCAATTAGCAAATATCCCTTCTCTTATGACTTTTAAGTGTTTGCCAATTACAAGTCTAGAAAATTATGATTCCAAGGAATGTTTCTAAAAATAGCATAGGAAAACACTAAATTGGGGTGCTGAGAAGTCCTTCAAGCTGGAACATGATTAATTATTCAATAAGATTTTTATTATTGCTTTATACAATAGGCTAGTTCTTAAGGGATGACATTAATGTTCCAGGATTTGTCGGAAATTAGGGTCTTTCTAGACTTTTCGGGTGCGTTTTGACCTTGGATCCAAAGAAAACTACTATACTTCTAGGACAATCTTTGTTTTCTTTCTTGCATTATCGTACTTAGAAAACATGTTTTTCTTCACTCTTTTAGTGGGCATTCTCAAAAATCCTCTTTTGTCTATTTTGCTGTTTTTTACGCATAATGTTCTTGTAATTTCATTGATTTTGTTGGGCATGACTTTCTATGTAAATCTAGTGCTGTTAAACTTTTTCAAGGGAGAGAAATACGCGAACATCATACTTGAGCATCCGAGACCCTTCGCTATAACCTTTACCATAATGATTATCTTTTTAAGTATTTTGAGAGGGAGCAGCCTTATTTCAGGCACTATAATAGTTGAATATTTGCCCTTAATACTGCTATTAAGTGCACCTCAAGGAATTATTGAAGGCTATGGAATTTATTTAACACTTAAAAAGACATTAAGCAGAACCATGGCCTTGAAAGATCTTGCCTTCATTTATGCTCTATTCTTCATTGCAGCGTTAATGGAAGTGGGCTTCATAAACCTGATGACATTTATTTCTTATACGTAGATTTTTAAAACGTATTTCCTACAATATGCTATGTAGATAACAAGTTTAGAAGGTAGGTATATGCGATTATTTCATTGTGCATCTGACGAAGAAATAAAAAGAGGCGAAACCACAGATATATACTTTGTAAGAACCAAAAAGGTTATTGAAGCAAAAGGACTAGCAAAAACCCTTGTAATCGCTGATGTAACGCCTGGAAAACTTCCCCGCAATTGGTCTTGGGGAATTTTATGTGGAATAGAAGAGGTAGCACATCTTTTTGAAGGCATCCCTGTAGACGTTTATTCCATGCCTGAGGGAAGCATTTTTTATCATGAAGACTTTTATGGCATTCGAGAACCTATAATTCGTATAGAGGGGCCTTATGGCGATTTTTGTGTATATGAAACTCCCCTTCTCGGCTTAATTTGTCAAGCCTCTGGTGTGGCCACACGTGCTGCCAGAATAAGGAAAGTTGCAGGCGACAAAACCTTGATATCTTTTGGAATACGACGAATGCACCCTGCTCTATCTTCTGTGATTGATCGGGCAGCCTACATAGGCGGTTTTGATGGGGTGTCAAGCCTTACTGGAGCGAAACTTTTGGGCATAAAGCCTTCTGGAACTATGCCTCATGCTTTGATAATAGTATTTGGAGACCAGGTTAAGGCTTGGAAAGCTTTTGATGAGGTTTTGCCGCCTGAAGTGCCAAGGGTTGCTTTGGTAGACACCTACAGCGACGAGAAGATGGAAGCAATAATGGCGGCTGAAGCCTTGAAGGATCGGCTGTTTGCTGTTCGTCTTGATACACCTGCTTCGAGGAAGGGGAATTTCGCTGAACTTATCCGCGAAGTGAGATGGGAATTGGATATAAGAGGCTTTAATAACGTGAAAATTTTTGTTTCAGGCGGTTTAAATGAGGAGAGTATTCCACAGCTTATTGAGGCTGGAGCTGAAGCTTTTGGTGTTGGTACTTCCGTGAGCAATGCGCCTACTATAGACTTTGCCATGGATATTGTGGAAATGGATGGTAAACTTTGCGCAAAACGTGGAAAATTGGGTGGAAGAAAACAGGTTTGGCGATGTCCAAAATGTTTGAAAGACATTGTTTTACTTGTTAAGGGGACTCAGCCCAATTGTCCGCTGTGCGGAAGAAGGATGGAAGAGATGCTTAAGCCTTTAATTAAAAATGGTAAGATAGTTCCTAAATTGCCTAAACCTGATGAAATCCGGCGATATGTACTAAAACAGATAGAAAGGCTCCAACTTTGAAAACTTAGTGGCTAACTCATTTAACTTCGTGAAGCGGGTTTACTTTTTCCTCGATATTTATTTCCCGTTTTTTTAATTCGTCTAAAAACAATGAGGAAAGTTCGTCGTCCATACCTATTTTTTCTGGAGGAACTACACCCTTAATTTTTACCCTATCTTTCGCTATTAATTGAGCAACAATAGATGCTGGATAGGCAGTTGTTCTCGCCATAGCAGTGGCTCCTCTTTTGATGTCAGAAAAATCGAGTAAATAATACTCATACTGTCTCTTTATGCCATTTTTTGAGCCCGATATCTCGACTTTCAACACTACGAAATCCCTAATTTTTTGCGTCCTTAGCTTCCGCCTCAACAACTTGGCCGTAATTTTTCTGGGAGAAACGCTTACACCGTCCACAAGGATTTGCTCCTCGTCAAAGAATCCAAGAGCCTTGAGCAACTTTATTTTTTCCACATGCCCAGGATACCTGAGAGTTTTCTCCCACATCTCATTAACATCTTTAAAATTATGAATTAACGTTCGTAAACCATCTGTGAAAAAAGCCTCAAGTCTTCCAACACGTGGAAAATTCACATGCTCTAAACCTTCAAGAGCCTCTTTCTCTATTACTCTGCCATTTATGACTATTCTAGCTTTTCGTGTGTACTCGTCAATAAGACTTTCTGGAGACCATGTAATCACATAGTCTAAAGGAGGAATGGGCTCTTCTGGAAGACCGCCAACCATTATGTGGGCTTTTTCAATTTTATCAAGCTTTTTTACAGCATATCCTACAAGAAAGTTGCTTATGCCTGGAGCTAATCCACAGTCTGGAACAATTGTCACACCAGCTTTAACTGCCTTTTCATGCAATGGTAAAGGGTTTTCCTCCATGAAAGATACATCTACTAAATCCTTTCCTGCAGCAATACATGCTTCAAGCAAATTATAACCCAAATTTCCTGGCAGAAAACCTAGGACAAGATCATAGTCATGCAAAGAATTAACTAGCTTTGACCTGTTTTCAGCATCTAATTTGACCCAAGAAACATTGTTTCTGCCGATTTTCCCGGCAACTTTTTTTGCTCTTGCTTCGTCTTTATCTGCAAGAACAATTTGGTTAGAACTTAAGCTTTTTGCAAGATCTTCAGCGGCAACAGACCCGATATTACCGCAGCCCAGCACGAGAACTTTCATGATTTTTGTTCACTTCTCTTCAAATTAAATTCTTTCCTAAATGTGTAGTTAAATTATAGAGGATTGATTTGAAAATCTTATATATTAGCGTCGCAATTGTAAGACTGAGCGTCATGGCTGAAATCTGTTCAACATGCGGGCTTCCTAAAGATTTGTGCGTCTGCAGCGAAATAGAAAAAGAGCAACAAAGGATTCGCATAAGACTTGAAACACGCAAGTTTGGCAGGCCAACAACAATAGTTGATGGCATAAACGATAAAAATGCAAATTTAGCGAGTCTCGCCCAAAAACTCAAGGGATATTGCGCATGTGGAGGAACTGCCAAAAACGGTCAGATACTGCTTCAAGGAGACCACCGTGAAAAAGTCCGCCAATACCTAATAAGAATAGGATATCCCGGCGAAAACATTGAGATTCAATGAAAGCCGAATAAGGTGAAAGCCCCGAATGAAGCTGATACGAGAATTACGCGAAGTATTTAAGACACTAAAACATCGAAGGCCATCAAAAATATACTGTCCAAGATGTGGCAGTCCTAGAATCCACTTGTCAAGCAGCTTTGATTATTGGCTGACACCCAAGAAATATTTTTGCGAAAACTGTGGTTATATAGGTCCCATAGTAATGGAATTTGAAAAAGAAGAATGTTGAGAAGCATCTATTCTGGAAGCTCCAGATTTAGCTGTCTTTTTAAAGTTTTGTAACGATTCCTTACAGTAACTTCTGTTACTCCGGCAGCTTCAGCGATATCCTTCTGTGTCTTTTTCTCATTGTTTTGTAGACACGCAATGTAAAGTGCTGCGGCAGCTAAGCCCATGGGGTCTTTTCCAGCGGCAGCTCGCTTCTTCCGAGCTTCTCGAAGGATTTGTATGGCGAGTCCCTGGGTTTTGCCAGAAATTCCGGTTCTTTCAGCAATTTTTGAAACATAAGTTAGTGGGTTAGCAATGGGCATTTGTACGTCAAGTTCACGAAGCAAAAGACGGTAACAACGGGCAACATCTTTTTTGTCCACGAGACTTGCTTCTGAAATTTCTCTGAGGGTTCTTGGGGTTCCACTTCCACGGCAGGCTGCATAAAGAGCAGCTGCGGCTATAGCAGCTATGGATCTGCCTCGTACAAGTCCTCGGTCTAATGCTTTTCGGTAGATGACTGCGGCTTTTTCTTTGATTGGTGGTGGAATGTAAACCTTGTCTGAGAGGCGGTCAAGTTCTGCCATTGCTTGAGCTAGGTTTCTGTCAATTGAAGAATGTACTCGGGAACGTATTTGCCATTTTCTTAGACGCCACATTTGAAGACGAGTGGATAGAGGAAGTTTTCTTCCGAAGGCGTCTCTGTCTATTTGACTTATGGCTGTTGATAGGCCTTTGTCGTGAACTGAGTAGGATGTTGGTACTCCTACACGGCTTCTAGAAGCTTTTTCTTCTTGCGTGAATGCTCGCCATTCTGGTCCTTTATCCATCATTTGTTCAGATAGAACAAGCCCGCATTCACCGCAAACCGTTTCGCCGCTATCATAGTCTTGAATAAGGTTTTTACTTCCACATTCTGGACACTTGTCGATTAATCGTTGACGAACTCCGCTTTCCTTTTTGCTCAATTATGTTATCTCCTATGGTTGTAGAACCTTCGCTTCGTGTTTTCGTCATCCTTTATTGGGGTTCAGAAAGAGCACATCCGGCCCCGGTAAGCTTACTTAGATGAATAGTTTCAATATATAAATTTTACGGTTTGCTTTAGAATATCTTTTTTACAAATTCCGAATACTTATACGTTATCAATCCCACAACGAGTAGTTTGAATATGAGGCTTCCAGAGAAGATACGGGGAGTTTTAGAGAAAACTGTTAACAGGTTAAAAAAGAAGAAAAACATTTATGGTATCGGCTTATTTGGAAGCTGGAGCCGTGGCGACGCTACTGCTTCTAGCGATGTAGATTTGCTAATCTTGGATAACCGCAATTTTAATTGTGAGTTTGTGGAAAGACTTGAAACAAGTGGCTTGTTTATTGATTTAAATTACATTCCTAGAAACTGGATACGCAAGCAGTTTCCCCTCGAAATAGATCAAAAATTTTACGAAATGCAAATTTTATACGATAGAGACTGGTCTTTGGCTAACACGAAACTTTTAATGAACAAATTTTATTGTTCACCGGAAAGGCTGGACATCAGAACAGAGGCTCGCATTGTTGATTCAGACATTTATCTAAGTCGAGCAACCTCAGCTTTCGCAAGAGAAGATTTCAAAAGTGCACAACTATTCGCCGTTTTAGCCTTAGAAAGTGCATTAAAAATTTTGGTTGAGATAGCTTGCGAGCCTTTTTCAAATAGTCGTTTCATTGAAAAGCTTGAGCTCTCGGCTAATAAGCTCAACATGGCTCACTTTTTTAATTCTTATTTGGAAATAGCCAAGTTAGGCAAGGCTAACACCAATGGTGTAAAGGAGAAGTTGAAGCTTTTCAAAAATGTTTGGAATGAAGCAAAAATTGCGGTTCAAAAGAATCCCAATGTTTTGAGGGAGTGTCATTTTAAAGTTAGAACAAAACTAGATTATTATTTGAATCCTGCTTTTCTTCGGGGTGCTATGCGACGGGCAGCTGGTTTAGTTGATTCTGGAAAAACGGTTGAGGCTTCCCATTATCTGAATATGATGCTTATTGATATTCTTGAGAATTACGTTTGGTTTAAGTCGTTAATGAACAATATCAAAGTGGATTATACGACATTGATACGCTCATTAAAAACCTTAGAAAAGAAAACATCCAAAAACTATAGGGACATACTTAGATCTCTAAATTTGGCTGCTATAGAAAAAACTGGTGCAGCTGAAACTATTGAGAGAGTCAGAGATTCAATTCTAAAGATAAGAAGGAAACGAAAGGGTTTAATTAAAGAACTGGGAGAACGAGCAATTATTTAGAAACGGTGTTATGGAGAAAATTGCTTATTAGAGAGTTTTAAAATCCATAAGTTAGAGCCCGGTGGTGTAGTGGACAAGCATAGCGGGCTTTGGACCCGCTGACGAGAGTTCGAATCTCTCCCGGGCTACCAAAGAAATTCTCAAGATTTTAAGACTCAGTTTTTGGAAGCCTAATTCTAATTTAGGTACTACTTATCAAACAATTATTAGGTTAGCTCTTTTTGGAGCGAAACTTTTTGCGATATTCGGTTAACGGTTTCCACACAAAGACGAATCCAGAAATAACAAATCCCATCCATACGATTCCCGATGTAATTACGAGAAACGTCAAGTTCCAAAGAAGGAACAATAATGTAACAGTAAGTCCGATCATCATTGTAATAAGAAGACATAGCACGTTAAAAACAGCGCGTCGTTTGGATAACGGTGGAACACGTCTGCAGTAATAAATTCCCTCTATCGTGGTAAAAAAGGCTAAAAATGTAGCAAGGTTGAATATTAACGAGAAAAAGAAAAGAATCAATTGCAACTGCGGATTATTTAAATTTGGAAGTTGGGTAAGAAGAATGGTAATAACTGTAAACATGAAACCTGAAATAAAAAGCAGTCCACCTCCAAGATTTGACAGATGTTTAATATAATCCGAATAATCATTTTCATCATGAAGCATTCTATATAACCCCAGATAGAAGTTATGCCTTCGGTTTTTATAACTTACGGGAAAGCAACAGAAACGGAATTTAAGCTAGACAAAACTGAAAATTTAGACTCGACATTTGAACGTAAACCTAGCTATACATCATGCCACAATGAGAAAAAGAAGGAAGATTATAGGGTCAGAGGATGATGCTTCCTTTAGGAAACTTCCTTTGCCAGCTTTTTAGCCATGGCATACATGATTGGTACAAGCATAATAGCCAATGCAATTGCAAAGGCCCAAGAAATATTCGCCACCACGTTGGTAACCCCTTCAAATGTGGCGAAGATTGCTCCAGCACCGATTATAAGGAAAATGCTGTAAAGCACGAATTTGGCATATCCTGCAACACTTGTGAATTCCTTATGATCATCAGTAATTGACGTGATTAAGCCATCAGTCAATGCAACCCCTGACGCGATTATTACAAAGCCCAAAATTAAAGGATACACCATGTCGCCGGCAAGTAACATAAGATCCAACGATATCATCAACACCACTGCTATCAGCCCAATCAAAAGCAAGTTCCTCAACATTTCCGCTAACTCTGCTTTGGCTTCTGGAAATACAGGCTTCAAGGTTCTACCTACAAGAGACGCCAAGAAATCAACAAGCACAAACCCAATGATTATTATCATGATACCTCCGAGGAGTCTTGGCAAGTAGTTTGCAATGTCAACTAAATACTGACCTAAAGGACCTCCAATATTGAGAATTTGAATTGCAAAGATTAGCGATAGTATAACAATGAACGCCTTGGTAACTCCTCCAATAAAGGAAGATAGATCTAATTTTGCACCTCTGAAGGCCTTGCCTATACTAGTTTCGTCAAAGCTTTTTTCTACACCCATCTTCTCGATAAGCTTATTGACAGCCTTTCCAACAATTGACCCTACACCGTAACCGATGAGAATCACTATGATGGCTCCGATAAGTGCCGGTAGGAAAGCAATTACGTCTTCAACCATTTTAGTTAAGGCATCAATAATTTGCTGCATCCAATCTCACCTTTTTTCAGTTGATATCCTCTCTCCTTATAAAGCTTTACGTAGCTTATCATAGCTTAAAAATCTCAAACCCTTGAACTAACAGGAACACACACCAAAACCCCAGAAACAATGTTTATAGAGAGGCAAAATAAAAAACGAATTGATACATTAACCTTACTTAAACCTAAAAAATTTCCCAAGATTTTTCTATGAAAAATTACTAACTCTAAAAAGGGAGAAAACGTGATACTAAACCCTGTTATCAAGACGATGCTCGAACATAAGTCAATACGCAAGTATAAAGCCAAAGCACCTCCCAAAAAAGCCATAGAAACAATAGTCAGAGCAGGTCAACAAGCACCTTTCGTTTCCCAAGCCTACAGCATTTTACTCTCTCAAAAAAAAGAGCGTAACCCATTCAAGGCTCCCATTCTGTTTACAATTTGCGTCGATTATCATAAATTTGAAAAAATAATGGCAAGAAGAGGCTGGAATCTTGTTACAAATGATTTAGTTCTACTTTTCTTCGGAATTCAAGACGCAGTCTTAATGGCTGAAAACATGGTAATAGCAGCAAGAAGTTTAGGACTTGGAAGCTGCTTCCTTGGAAGTGCTATGTTTAGAGCAGACAAAATAGCAGAGGAATATCGTTTACCACCAAAAGTTTTCCCTCTTGTGCAGTTAGCCATGGGATACCCCGCTGAAGATCCTCCGCCAAGACCCCGCTACCCAATGGAATTCACACTTTTTGAAGACAAATACCCAGAACTAAACGATAAGATGATTGTTAGGGCTATGCAGGTAATGGATGAAGGATATCTTGCTCAAGACTACTATAGGAAGCTAAAAGCGAAGATACCCTTGAAAATAAACCGAAAGGAAACGTACACCTATGACAATTACAGTTGGACAGAACATATCTGCAGAAAATGGGGACAACGATTCCCAGACCCCAAAGTACTGCTACAACAACTTGAAAAACGTGGTTTCGATATCACTAAAAAAAGAGAATAGCCATTTACCCTTATCTATCCGAAGCGTAAAGTAACGTCTCCATATAGAAAACGTTTCACAGTTCCATCTTCAAGCTTCAAACGTAATGCTCCATCTTCTTCCACATCCAATGCCGTGCCTCTCCACTTTTGCCTATCAACTAGCACTTCCACAGGACACCCTAGAAAACGTGCAAACTTTTTCCACTCTTCCAAAATTTGTACAAAACCCTTTTTCAAAAAAATATCATAAAGACTTTCCAAGTTCTCAAGCAGTTTTCTAAACAGCTTCTCCAACTTAATTTTTCTACCCAATACATTTCGCAAAGAAGCTACGCTTTCTTGCAGTTCCTTAGGAAAAACCTTCCTCACCTTAAAGTTCACATTTATACCAATACCCAAAATTACAAATTTTAAGCGATCACCCATACTAATCATCTCAGCCAATACTCCACAAACTTTTTTTCCATCAACCAGAACGTCATTTGGCCATTTCGTTTCAACTCTTAAACCATACAAATCACGTAAAGTTTCAACAACTGCCAAGCTACCAACGAAAACAAGTTTCACCGCATCATTAGCCTTTATTTTAGGCTTCAAGATTATAGAAAAATATAACCCGCCGAGGGGAGATATCCATATTCGTCCAAGTCTCCCCTTGCCAGCGGACTGCCTCTCTGCCAAGACAACTGTTCCCTCACCGGCACCATAATCAGCCAGCTTTTTAGCTAGATCATTTGTTGAAGCGACGTTTCGTAAAAAAACTATTTTTCTCCCAAAATTTTGCGTCCTTAAATCTTTTACAAGACGGTCAGCATCTATTCTTGACACAAGCTTACCTCTACTCTCTCAAGATTTGATAAGCAGATAAGTAATAAATAATATAGGTTGACGCAGCTAGAAGAAAAGGTGCTAGAAAACCCCACCAAGCAATAAGAAAACCTGAAATAGCCAAACTTAATGTCTCGCCAATATGTAACCCCATCATTAATAGACCGATATCTGTCCCATATGATTCCTTATCACAGATTTTTGAGAGAATCCCCTCTTGCCCAATAGTGGACATCCCCTCAACAAAACCAAAAACAACTACAAGAGCAGCAGCATAGGTAGCAGCTAAAAAGCCAAGCAAAGAAAATGTTATGGAAGTTAAAATTCCATTCCATAAGATAAACTGTCTAATTTTTGTTGATCTAGAGAATAGAACAGAAGAAAAACCAGCCAACAGAATTTGTGTGCCAATAATCATACCGATGGCTTCAGCACTAAAACCATTTCTGTCTAAAAATAAAGGTATCACGAAGCCGCCTCGAAAACCATAGGACATGCCTATCATAAAAAACAATGCCAAGAACATTTTGAAAATTTTGGTTTTCTTTCTAAAATCCAGAAAAATTAATGCTTTTTCCATACTGAACTTGGATTTTCGCTCACCGATCAGAAAAATAGACAAAAAAATGGTAACCAGACCAAACATTGCACAAACAAGCATAGTACCCTCGAAAAAAAGCCAAACAATGAGAAAACCAGACACCAAACTTCCCAAAGCATAACTCGTATAAACTATGCTTCTCAAATAAACCAGAATTCGCCAACGACCTCCACTTCTTTCCAATAAGAAAGGACGATTAACCGCCCACAAAGTCCCCTCTTTTGTTCCTTCAGCAACTTTGCCAAAAAGAAACTCCAATGGCGTATGAGCAACATAATAAATCAGGCTAGAAATAAAACCTAAAACCCCATTAGAAATGAAAAACAATTTTCTACCCCAAAAATCAGAAAGTGTAGCAAAAATCATTCGTCCAAACTGCATTATTAACGGCATAGCCGCAAACACTAACCCTATAATAACCACATCAACATTTCGTTCTTTCATCATTAAAGGCACAACAATACCAAAAACTCCACTAGCAAAAGAATGAAAAAACTGAATCAAGAGCACAATCCCGGTCTGACTTATGCCCCTCATTTAAAAAACTTCTTTCTAAATGATTTAAAAGACATTACTCTTTAACCAAAACACGTTATTTCATTACAAGCTCTAAAAGAACACCCCTAGTGCTTTTCGGGTGGATAAAAGCAATTTTTGATCCTTCAGCACCTTCTCGAGGCTTCTCATCCACAAGTAGCACACCACGATTCCTAAGCCTTTCCATAATAGCTTCAATGTCCGTAACTTTAACAGCAAAATGATGAACACCCTCACCACGCCTTTCCAAAAACTTTGCAATAGGACTGTTAACACCCAATGGCTCTAAAAGCTCAATATTGGTCTCGCCTCCGCTAGAGAGAAAAGCTACCTTAACTTTGCGTTCTTTTAAAACATGAACACCCTTAAGTTCAAACCCCAAGAAATCACAATAAACAGTTATGGCATCTTCCAAATTTTTAACAGCAACACCTATGTGGTCGACACCCATAAACACTCATACATCACCTTTACAGATAAGACAATAAAGCCACTCAAAACATGCTTAAAAACTTTCCAATAGAACTTAATGGGTTTTGCTCCTTTAACGTCATCTTTAACTGTTCGCGAAATGAAAGCACATCATCTGCATAGAATGCGTAAAAATACTTCCCATAGTAGCTACTACACTTTAATTTGCCCCTAAAGGCCTATTCAATGACCGCCAGAACATCGCCTCTATTCACTACTGCTCCTTCATAAGCCCTAATTTCCTTTAAAACTCCAGATTTAGGCGCAACAATTTCATTTGCCATCTTCATAGCCTCTAAAACGCATATACACTCACCTTTCTCCACTTTTTGACCACTCTTAGCCTTCCACAGCACAAGTTTTCCAGCAATAGGAGCAACAACCGCGTTCTTATCTAGAACAACAGTTATTGTTGGCTTTTTGGAAACGGTAAAAACAGAGTCTCTCTTGGTAACAGCTTTTCTTTTTGACACTTTAGGTGGAAATTCCACAACAAATAGTTTTCCATTAATTTTGATTTCTAGAAGATCTCTCTGGGGATGCCTTAATTTAGCATGAAAAGTATTACCATTAACCTCTATCATTGCCATGTTTCCATTATCAGCATTCTCCAATCGAACCTTAACAGTTTTCTTATTAACCTCCACTGTGAAAAAATTTCGGCTCCTATCTAAAACCTTAACCAAGTAAGGTTTTCCATTCACTAAAACTTCAAGAGACATCAACACACCCTCGAAAACCTTTTAACTCTGCCTGCAAGTTTCCACAGAGAAACACTCGAAGACTTCCTCCTCGGAATTGTAGCTTGGATAGTACTTTCCTTTACTTGACGAGTTAAAACAGCAATAATTGCAGCAGCAGCTTCTTCCTCAAGAAAATGTTTAGGCAAAAGTTTTCCCATTCTCTCATCAACAAAATTAACATGAATATCGCTTTTAAGGAAATCCTCATCCTCCATAATTCGCTTATGAAAAGGGATAGTGGTTTTAACGCCTTCTATGACAAATTCGTTTAAGGCATTTTTCATTCTTTGTATTGCTTCTAAGCGGTTTATACCCCAAACAGCCAACTTCACAATTAATGGATCGTAAAAAACGGATATTGTATAACCAGAATACAAGTGAGTGTCAACTCTAACACCAGGACCCCCTGGTGGATGAAAACGAGTAACTACTCCAGGAGAGGGTATAAAATTGTTGAAAGGATCCTCAGCATTAATTCTACAGTCTATAGCATGTCCCCTTGGAATAATCTTGTTTTGATTATAATCAAGCTTTTCACCAGCAGCAATCCTTATCTGCGCTTTCACAATATCTATGCCAGTAACCATTTCCGTTATAAGATGCTCCACTTGAAGCCTCGTGTTAAATTCTAAAAAATAATAATTTTTTTCTCTGTCAACCAAAAACTCGACAGTCCCAGCGTTCACATAATTAACAGCTTTAGCGATTTTTAAGGCAGCCTCACCCATTTCCCTCCTTAATTCCCTTGTTAGAAAAGGCGAAGGAGTCTCTTCAATAAGCTTTTGATATCTCCTCTGAAGAGAGCATTCCCTCTCTCCAAGATGGATGGCTCTGCCTTTCTTGTCGGCTAACACTTGAAATTCTATGTGCCTTGCCTTTGGGAGAAACTTTTCAACATAAATTTCAGGGCTTCCGAAAGAAGCCTTGGCTTCTAGGGCTGACATCTCTAATGTTTGCTTCATCTCTTCTCTATTTTTGGCGATACGCATGCCCTTTCCACCACCACCATAGACCGCCTTCACTAGGACTGGGTAACCAACCTCATCAGCTATTTCCAAAGCTTCATCCAAGTTTTTGGCAGGCTCTACACTTCCAGGAATTATGGGAACTCCCGTCTTCGCAGCAGTGCTACGTGCCTCAACCTTGTTGCCCATCATACTCAAAACTTGGCTGGAAGGTCCTATAAACTCGATTTTATTTTCTTCGCAAGCCCTTGCAAAGGCCGGTATCTGGGACAGAAAACCGTATCCTGGATGTACAGCGTCACACCTAAAACTTTTTGCTATGTCTATTATTTTCTCGATATTTAGGTAGCTTTGAGAAGGTTCCGCAGGGCCTATGCAATGGCATTCATCTGCATATTGCACATGTAACGATTCGGTATCCTCCTCTGAATACACCGCAACTGTTTTAATTCCAAGCTCTCTGCAAGCCCTTATGATACGTATTGCAATTTCTCCACGATTGGCAACAAGGATTCTCTTAAACATAAACCAGCCCTTCGCCTTTCAATATCAGCTACATTTTATTACTTTCTCATAGTGGCTGTTAAAATAAAAAATGTTCTTATTTCTCAAACTTTTGGAAAAACTATAAAGGGTACATTACAAAACTAGGTTTCTCTAAGGAGAGAAAAACGGTGGAAAAATACGCTCATGACATAGTTATTGTTGGGGCAGGTATAGCAGGTTTAAGAGCAACTATAGCTGCAGCAGAAATTAACGATAAGTTGGACATCGCAGTAATTTCAAAGCTTCATCCATTACGCTCTCATTCTGTCTGCGCCCAAGGGGGAACAGCCGCAGTTATGGGAGAAAAGGACTCGTATGACCTACATGCTTTCGACACAATTAAGGGGGCGGACTACCTAGCAGACCAAGATGCAGTAGAATTTTTCGTCAAAAGAGCAGCCAGAGAGATAATCTTAACAGAGCATTGGGGACTCCCATGGAGCAGAACGGAAGAAGGAAAACTGATTCAAAGACCCTTTGGAGGTCACAGCGTACCGAGAGCATGTTTTGCAGCAGATATGACGGGATTTCACGAAATGCACACTTTATTCGGAAAAGCCACATCCTACAGAAACGTTAATTTTTATGATGAATGGTTCGTCACATCCTTAATAGTTGAAGACAACACAGCAACAGGATTAACAGCCATAGAACTAAAAACTGGCGATATACATGCGTTCAAAGCCAAAGCCATAGTAATGGCCACTGGAGGTCACGAACGCATGTACGAATTCACAACTTTCTCACATACGACTACAGGCGACGGAATGGCAATGGCCTATCGGGCTGGAGCCCCATTGGAAGACTTGGAATTCGTCCAATTCCACCCCACAGGATTAGTTCCCCAAGGAGTACTCATAACAGAAGGAGCACGAGGCGAAGGCGGATATTTGCTCAACGCTAAAGGCGAACGCTTCATGAAACGTTACGCACCAGAAAGAATGGAACTAGCCCCCAGAGACGTAATATCAAGAGCAGAACAGACAGAAATCCTAGAAGGACGAGGATTAGAGGGACCTTACGGACCCTATATTGCTTTGGACTTAAGACATCTGGGTGAAGAAAAAATAAACGAGAGACTCCCCCTCATAAGAGACGTAGCAATAAAGCTTGGAGGAGTAGATCCAGTAAAAGAACCCATACCCATAAGACCGGCGGCCCACTACTCCATGGGCGGGATAAAAGCTAACGTCAAAACCGAAACACCTATCGCCGGTTTGTACGCTGCAGGCGAATGTTCCTGCATCAGCGTTCACGGCGCAAATAGACTTGGAACAAACTCCACTGCGGAATGTCTGGTTTTTGGAGCAGTAGCAGGTGAAGAAGCAGCAAAACAAGTATCCTCAAAAAGCTTTAAAGAATTTCCAATCGAAAAGCTTGCTCTAGAAGAAAAAAGGATTTATGACCAGATTCTAGGCAGAGAAGGAGACGAACGAGTGCCCGTTCTAAGAGACAAAATGAGACGTGTAATGAATGATAAAGTGTGGATATTTCGAACAGGCGATCAACTCCAAAGTGCCTTGAAGGAGATAAGGGAGCTTAAACAGAGATTTGCGCATATAAAGGTGGAAGACAAGTCTAGTACTTTCAATACAGGACTTACATCGGCTTTACAGCTTGATTTCATGCTAGATCTAGCTGAAGTTACTATAGTTAGTGCACTAGCAAGAACAGAATCACGAGGAGCTCATTCAAGAAGAGATCATCCTAAACGAGATGACGAAAACTGGTTGAAGCATACGCTGGCATACTATACTAAGGATGGTCCTAGACTTGAATACATTCCAGTTAAAATCACAAAGTGGCCACCTGCTGCAAGAACCTATTAGGAGGAAATAACATGAGCACTAAAATTGAAAAAATCGTTGAGTTTAAAATTCACCGTTACGATCCCCAAAATGGAAAAAGCTACATATCCACCTATAAGGTTCCAATCCGAAAAGGTACAACATTGCTTGACGCTTTCAAATATATAAAAGACAAATTGGACGAAACACTCACCTTTAGGCATTCATGTAGAATGGGAATTTGCGGAAGCTGT